>Ga0056128_1001095_pt1 | contig 28819 bp, 23 predicted proteins | sample WorMetLIZISLAND2_FD_71113 | JGI IMG/M metagenome (GOLD analysis project Ga0056128, IMG submission 71113) | Marine gutless worms symbiont microbial communities from Max Planck institute for Marine Microbiology, Germany - Olavius geniculatus... ... | reverse complement strand
CGCCTCTTGGGTTCATCGCGTCGGCCTTCGGATGATGCCGGCATGGTCTGTGCACGAGACGATGAAGCAGCAGCATCGACACCAGCAGCCGTGTTGATGCGCCCAATCCACACGTTCATCTCATCCTAAACACATCACAACAGGCCATGTCAAGTTTCACTAACATGAAAGTCCACGACTACATCAAACTTATCACTGAAATGACGATGATTTGGTCTAAGATGAAACTTATAACCCAAACTTAAGACCCAAACTCTGGTCTTCGACATTAGTCTTAGACTTGACTGAGGTTGAAACCATAACTGAGATCGAACTTAAAATTCCACAATGATTTCACTTTGTAACTTAGATTCCACCTAACATAAGCTTTGCATGCATTGCACTATGACTCAAAAAAGTATTGATCAAACGAGCAGCATCATATTTTTTAGCACTGATATAAGTTAACTGATTGAATAAACTCATGATTTCCAATTTATATAATGTGAAAATCCACTGGAGACAAAAAAAAGACTAGCAAAAGAACTAACATCAGAATATAAGTGACAATACATAGTAGCAAGTACCTCATCCTTGGCATGGAAGAGATATTCTGCACCGTTACTCAGCTTGAGACGGAATACGTTTGGCTTCTTTGTGTAGTCTGTAGCGGCTAAAGCATTGACGCCTGCAAGTTCTATCTGCGGACGATGAACAGTCTTTGGATCCTGACATCCACCAACAACCAACAATGACTTGGCATTCATATGAAACTGGCATCAACTCGCAATACGGCAAAGTCGTAAGAAGCAAACACAACGCAACTCGACAGATTGCACCTTTAACAAAGACTGATAATTTTCTTTGTATGTTGCTAGCTGCTAGCATAACTGAGCATAATGACTGAAAGGAATAAAGCTCAGTTTACTCACAAACGGAAGGCTGCAGTGAACCACGGTAAGCTGCAAAATTTTGCAAACTGGCCCGCGGAATTTGGCAAAATTTTCCGTCGAAAACTTGGGCCTTACTTATATCAAGTCCAGTAACAGTACTGCTGAAGCTGCACATATGCTTTATGCATTCAATAATGATGATGACGATAACAACAAGAACAGTGATGATGATGATATGATCATTGTTGTTATCGATATCATTATCACATTATTATTATTATTATTATTATTATGAAATTAAATATGTAACCTGCAAATGACAAGTGGTTTCCTAATAGCACATCAGCTTATCATGTTCTTACAACAGAGTGACATACACTCGAAATAATGAAATTTTTAAAAGCAGGTGCAAAATCATGGCAGATACAATATAACAACAACATTCACTTCTGTGAGTGGAAAAAAATTTCTTTCAACAAAATATGCTAAGTTCTCATTGCAAATTCTTTAAACAGACCTTTCAAAGAAGTAACTAGCTGCAGTAACAAAAAAATGCAACAGACAAAACAATGATATAATAGCAGCAAATGTTAGTTGTGTAAAACGACAGAGCAACAGTAGCAAACGGTCACTCACGGCTTTGGCGTGTTTCTGATCTTTGTAGAAGAGCAATGCATCGACTGTGAGTACAACATAGAGCTTCTCCCATCCCCTGCAGCACACACCACACACAATCACAAAAATGTAGCGTAAATTTGGTGCCACTCAATCATCATCATCATCACCATCATCACGTAGCCAGCATAAACTGTAGTGTCACTCTGCATCTGTACTCACCACAGATCAGCTGGAGAAGCACCAGAGTCCCAACGGATTTGCTCCAGCCAGTTGCTGCATGGGCAGCCTGGTCTATGTTTTCAGGCGGTCAACCGAATGAAGCATTGACATAGCAGCATACAGCCTGGTTGGCTGGAACAGCCTTTGATAGACTGGCTGTGTGAGAAAATACAGAACACTGGCATTTTGCCACGATATCTGTGATGGGGAGAAGTGAGTCAGTGAGTGAATAAGGTTTAACGTCTCGCTCGACACAATATAGGTAATTTCGGAGACGGAGTGACAGGGAGAAAGCCATAGCGTAGAACAACGGCATCGTTCTTGACAAAATCAAGCCAAAGGACACTAAGGATCTGCCATTCAATATATTCAATCCATAAACAGTCTCTATAGGCAATGCCTTCAACAGTCACATTGAGATGATAACACAAATTCAAATGAATTTCTTCATCGAAACCTACAGTCCTGGAAATCCTATGGCTGCTTGATCAGGGACGGTTCATCTGTAGGGAGATTTACCGTACATGATCCAGTGTCAGCAAATAATACAAAACTGAGACAAAAACAGCTAAAGTATAAAATGACGGCCATGACAGAGTAACTAGCACTTGTGCAGTACGTCAGTTCTTGGGCTCGCGTTATGAATACTAGATGCATTAAAATACAATAAACTTACAACAAAACGGTTAATTTTTTCAGCAAACAAATTGCCACTGTATTGCAGTTATACAAATCCTTGTAACAAAATGCAAGTTTTCACATATTTCTAGAACCATGTTCTGCTCTGTAACAAACTCATTTTCGGGTAAACAGAATCTATGGTAATCAATTCCAGTTATTTATTGTATTTTAATATGTGAAAAACCTTATTACTAGAATACATCGTCAATTACCACAGATCAGTCAATTCTCTGGCATAGTATACTCACCGGGCATTAGATTTCTTGGTGGTAGACTCCCACTCGTGTTTACGAGACAGCATGCCTTCCATGGTTCCCGAAGGTGCTGATGCAGCGGCTGCTTCACCTGGACCTGCAACGCATCAGATTATTATTTATCACTAAAACTACCACTTGAATTAAAAACAGCAAAAAATACATTTGACAATTCACATGGAACTCCCTTGACAGTATATTTACTTCAGCAAAATCTAGCTATATTAGTACTAATTAGCTTATGTGCATGGCACTAGTAAAAGGTTTGATGACACTTTGAACACAAACAAGGTGCTATATGTAAGTTTCAATTTTGTGATAAATATTTACTTCCGAACAAAAGTTCAGAATATTATCATATCATACTAACATATTGCAGAACAGTCAAAATGACATAAAAATAATAAGTGGCTCTGTATGATGCATTAATCATAACAATAAACAGCAAATGTAACGGTAATCTAACAGAGCAAGTGGGATAATGTCTGATACAAAAAATCAATGCTTTAGCAGAAAATTCTCAGTATGAAGTTACACCATCATATCATTATAATATACCAACAAATACACAGAAAGCCAGCTAAAGTAACATATTGACATCTTCACCCATTAAATGCCACATTATCGACCATACGAAGCGGTAACACAGCTAATGGAAGAAAACTCGAGAACAGCATTCTGTACCAAGGTATGCCCTACCACGGAGTATATCACAAATGCAACAATAAAAGCACAGAATACAGAAATAGCTGGCATCTGATGGCAAACACAAGTGGTAAAAGCACCTGCCCGCTGACACATGATCAGCCAGCATAAAAAGCAGTGGAAAAATGCAAAACGCAATGACGAGGGGAGGAATGCAGATATGACATTCTACGCTTGCTAGTGAAAGACTGTCCAAGCCACATCATTACAAGTCTCAAGACTTGCTACAATTCTCAAGAGCTGTCACAAATAATTATAGCTTAGAACTACTCCCAACTCATAAACCTTTTTAACTCGGCCAAAATACATCCAAAATTGGTGCACAGCAAAAGAACTAAAGATCGGTCTTTCACTACTGAGAGCGGGATTGGAACGACAGCAGCAGCCCCAGCAGACAGCCAAACCTGGCACTCTTTTCTCAGCCTTTTCAGCTGGCTTCTGCCGTTTGACAGCTTAACGAACCAATGTCAATGCACACGTTTGATAGAGCACATGAAGTGAGGCATAAATTATAAATACTAAATTAACAAGCAGCTTCAGAAACAAGTAAATCACAAATGCATAAATGCCATTCAAGTTCAGCTACCAATAATGGCACTTGAACTAAAAGTTGAACATGAAATCTGTACTAAATTTAAACTGCTAAAAAGTGAAACATTAATCATGTGAGACTCCAAAATAGTCAAAAAAAACATTCTAACGCTATGGATTCCTGCCACGTAACTAGCCATAAGGAGCATGCCCTTTTGCAGAGAAATGGCATAATTTTGGCTGAACCGATGCTCTTGCTCACACAACTAATCACTTATATGCACAGGTCAGTGATAGCTGTTTTAACAACAAAGTCACCAGGATAGCATATAACTGCAGTTGCAAATACAGAACAAAATAAATGTCTGAAAACATGAGGCTACAGTACTGCTCATAAGTATAGTAGAAACACATATACAAATCAGTTTATCAGCAACCCTTCGATGCTTCATATCACTAAACAGTAACCAGCCTCCACAGTACTGCTCCAACAACTATTGCAAGCTTGTTTATGGGGATCCAGCAGATTTTGGTGCAAACTGGAACGAATTTCAAGGAAGAACAAGCAGCGGGAAACAGAAATGACCACAGCAGCGTAGCAAGAAGAACAACATTCATTCAAACTGATTTATTCAGACTGTGCTAAGTCTAACAATAAATACACAGAACTCAAAAATATGATATTTAAAATTTACTATGTGAATTTAACTAATAACAATCATCACTCAGCATTTTTAAGAAGCAAAAGCAACAATGAAATCATGGTCTTACGCATATAAAAAAAAAACTATCAAAATGTGTAAAATGAAGCAGAAACTAAGCACAGAGTGAACAGTAGTGCAAATACACTGCAAATTGTGGTTCATAAAAATGCCATTTTTAGGACATGCAGCTTCACCTGCAGCCAATCTCTGAATGTAAGAGCGAAAGAATTATTGCCAAAGCAAACTATTGTAAAAACAGAAGTGGCACTTTCTACGAACCACAACATACATAACAATAAATAAATAAAATGCATAGCAATTAAACATGATATTAATCGATACAATCAGCTGTCAGTAGAATTTCATCAAGAAGAAATCAATTAACAGAGATGATTAGAAAGTATGATTATCCAATGCTAAGCAGATTAGAGACTGCAACTAAATAATAAGCATGAAGCAGCATGCCAACAAATCGAACCAACCCAATTTCATTTAGTTCTAACAAATTACGTACTTCCAGAGGAATTATTGATAACAGATAACATTAGTGCAAACTTAAATAAATGTTAAAACTTATCTCAGTAAACAATTAGCCGAAACACCACCAACTGTAGTTCTGTTACCCAACAGAGTGGGTGCAAAGAAAGTGACCCCGCTGTGCTACAGATGGCCACTGCAGTCCCACAGATACTTACGCTTCCCGGCCGGAGTCGACTCCACTCTCTTTATAGCTGCTCCTGGTTTCGCTGTTGCCGACTGTTTTGGCATAGTGGCCGAACGTGCCACCTCAGCCGACTTCACCCTTGCGACTGGCGTGGACAAAGATACCATCCAATGTTAGGATTTCAATTACCTCAGTCAAAGACATGGGACAGCTGGACAGCGTGAAGCCTTACATTGGGGCACTCATACGGCCAAATTTCTAATAACAAAAAAATGAAAATAAAGAACAATGACAACAACAAAAAAACAAAAATGCAAGCAATGTAACTGATGTGCATACAGCTTTTCACACTTCTGAGAAATAAAATCAATAAAATCGATACATCACTAAGACAATTTATCAACGCAGCCTTCACAGAATAACGTGGCACAAAATTGACAGGACAACTGTCTTTAAACACAGATATAACAAACCAAAAATTAGACAAAAAATGTAAAATAAACAAAAATATTTAAGTGCCAGATACACCAAGTAACTATATATATTAAAATAATCTAGTAGAAACATGGAGACAGAAACTCCGGTTGCACACGAGTGCACTGCTGACAGAAGAAATAACTACAGCAGCTTGGCAAATATCACAACAGTGACTGGAAAGAATCACAGTGAAAAATAATGTCTGGATACTGACCTTCTTCTTCCGATGACTTCTCACGAGCTCGCTGTGCAGCGACGTCAGGCACATCTTCACCTTTCACTTCAGGTTTGGCTTCTTTCTCAGCCACAACAGGCTCCGCAACCGGTCTGCATCATCATCACCCTATCACAGGCTGAACGGTAGTTCAAGCCCTGTGTTAACGGCGACTTCTCTTTCCTATAGGGAAGCCAAAAATTTGACCCCCCTCACAGAATCAAAACCCCTGACTCAATTGAAATAAAATTTGGCACAAATGATTACGTCAACGAGGGGACCCGTCATACAAAATTTTATGCAAATTCCTCCAAGGGGGGGCTTCTCGGCAAATGGGTGAAATATACGCAAAAATTTTTATGGCCATATGCCTTTTTTTCTTAAATGCACCCACAGGTCAGACTCCTTAAGGGATTTTTACGCTTAATACATCAGATGACGCGGTTCACCACAAGGAAGTCCCTTTTTGGTCATAACTTTGGCTGTGTATAAAATAGAGTCGTAATCTTTGGTTCTAGGTATGGTTTTCAAGAATGGCCAATCTAATGTTGTCATTCAATTTTACCTCAGACCCTCCCTGGTTGCCACGGCAACGAAATTTGGGACAAAATTAGCTATAACTCAGTCTATGTAGTAGATATCTGCAAGATTTTTGCATCTGTAGGGGGGTTTTCAGGGATGGGCCAGTGAATAAGATGGGCCAGTGAATGCTGCCAATCGAATTTTACCCCCGACTCTCATTGCAATGGAAACGAAACTGGGAACAAAATGGGCTATACCTCGACATATGTACGAGATATCTCCAAGATTCTTGCATCTAACAAGGAGTTTTGAGAGCAGAGCAAATAAATAATTTTAGTAAATCTACCATGGTTGACTCTCGTTGCCATGGCAACGAAATTTGTAGAATTTTTGCCAAAAATTGGCTAGAACTCGATTAACTATGAGATGGGCTCAGACTGTAGTTTGACTTGACTTTATAGACGTTTGTGGTCAGCCATTTTACACAACGGTCCAATAATAACTGCAATAATATGATTAGTTAAATTAGCATTACTGGAGTGTTTTCCAGGTCTATATTAAGCGGGTGATGCGTGTAATATTAGTTTGTTTATTTATATGGCCATTTTGTGGATATAAAAGGAATTTTGTTTAATATTGTCAGTAATGCAGGCCACTACACCACGCCACCAACCCGGGTTAGCTGTTCTGTTGGAAGTTGAATAGCCTTCCTGATAAAAATCAGAATCAGCAATATTGAAGCACCACAGAACAATTTGCTGGACAAACAAATCTTTGAACAGAAACAATCATTGACAATGTTTAGCAGAAAAAAAGAATGGAAGAAGAATTACTCTTACCAATACAATGTTTGGAAGTTTTAGTCTTTCCAAAAACTTCAACAAACTATCAACCTTGTTGCGAGGTTTGTTACCCAAAACAACTAACAGGGAAGTACTGAACAAAAACAAAACTGTTACAACTGAACACAAACTGCTGAGCTTTGCATGCCTCTGCTACCTGGAACCTTGTACTTCTAATTTCAAAATCTGATCAGCTCATCATCTGTGGCTCAAGATGCCCCACTAAAACAGCTCAGTGAAACACATCACTGCATACCATGGACATCACATAACAGCTTCACGAACAAGCATAAGCAAGCATGCAAACACATGAAATCATAATTTCCCCGACTCCAACTAACGGTGATGGAAGCTAGCATAGTAAATAATGCTGAAAAGAGAGTCACTGACTCTGGTTCAGGCGGTGGCAGGAATTCCTCTAAGTATGTTTCGGTGTAGGTCTTCTTCTTGGAGGCCTTCGGCTGTGCCGCGCCCTCAGCCTGCTGGCGCTTCTGACGTTCTCGCAGCTCCAGCTGTCAGCAGCAATCACAACGACAAACTACTGCTGGCACAGTACTCCGAAATGTGCACATTATGTGCCAATTTTCAGCAAAGAAATAAACCAGCCAGGCCAAAAATATCAACAGGTTAATCTGGGCTCTAAAATAAGCAGTCATAGAAGACAGAGACAGACAAAATACTAGGCTACACCGGGCCAGGCTAAATAATTAAAGCTTTTGCACAGGTCTAATTACTTAATCCAGAGCAGTGTGCATCAGCCATGCATAGACTTCCATCATGAAATCAATTCATAATCACAACTTGTAGCAGTCTGTAGCTAGCAATAAAAACAACAGCCGCTGCCATCCATTTTTTTGCAAGGTGCACATTGAAATGTGCATTTTTGTGCACTCCAAGTGGAAACTGCACACATAGTTCCCTAACAAAATGCAAAAATCTGGTAATTTTAAAGCACTCTTATACAAATTATTGAAATTACAATGCAATATCTATTACACGACAGACACCTGAGCAATGACTATAATAAGTGACCCATAGGAACTTCACAAGTAAAAAAGGGTACAAAGCTTCCACTTGGGGGCAGTTGCCGCTTTTTGTTGTGATTCTAATTTAACAATCTTCGTGCTGTATAAACGACCCAGGTCTTGAATCTTCATCAGTTTCAGCTGTCAGCAAAACACGAGCTGTAAATCATACAAAACATTCCAGCAAAATTTCAGCACAAAGAAGCAAAGCATCACAACTAACCGTCGTAATTGTTTCGAGGGCATGGAATCGCTCCTCCTGCGTAGCAGCGGCCCTTTCAAATGCTTCGTGTTTCTTCAGCAGAGTCTCAACAGCATCCAGCGTGTCCTGCAGAAACATGTCGTACCATACATGTGCATCAATTGAGCAGGAAATAGCACACACGATGAGATCTCGTTCCGTTTCTCAGCCAAATAACATCTTAAGCTGTTTTCCTTAATGCAGCAAACTCGCATAATTCCAGACTGAACAAATCTGCCACTACAACCACCAGTGTTAGGGCCATGACTAATTTGGATATACTTTTCACAGAGTTAGTCCATGATATGCCTGATCGCTAATAGAAGCTATATCGCACAACAAACCAATCAATGACATTTTCTTTTTTTTTTCAGGGAAAAATCACAAGTCGAACCTACAGTCAACACTCACTACTGCATCTGGATGCAGTGCAATTTTACTGCCGAGACATGAAAGTCTACTTAGAAGAACAAAGTCCACAGAAATGATACAACTTAGTACACAGGCCATTAGCATCACAGCATTTCTGCTCCTGTGCAGTGTGTATGTGCAGCGTTTAGTGCTTCTACCTTGTTCACATGACATGTATTTGTGTAATAAACCGTGTACCAAATGCAAAAAAACAACAGCATTGGCATATAGCAGTGACAATGCAAGATGCCCAGATGATAGATAACATACCCCGTACTCCTGACTGCTGAGATAAGGCTCATGAGCTATCAACCATGCTTCAGCGACGGCCGCGTCACGAGCAAACTGATACACTTCCAGTACTACAGAAAATGACATCAAATACACAGTAACTCACTGGCTGTTATACACCATCACTCAATCAATCAGCAAATTTGTACATCAGTCATTAAACAAAGATCTCAGAGGTTGTGTTTTTATGACTTTCCAGAAAGGTTCGGTGATTTGTTGCGGTCTACACATAAACCTTTCCGGAATGGTCGTAAAAAAGAATGCAAAAAACTAGAGACAGATGTAGCCATGCCCACAATTCGAATTGCCTATAGTGTACATAAAGTTCTTAACAAGTGCTTTCTGCCCAACAAAATAATCCTCAACAAACAAAAGTACCGGCTAACAAGCTGATAAATGCACACACCTGTACGACTATCTTTACGTACAGTAAAATGCGCAAAACTAAATTAATCGGTACATAACTACATAATCTGGCGCAAAACATTCGAACTGTAAACAATGTGTCTGATTGGCTGATGCGGTGTGACGTCAATCACCCTCCCGCGCTGCGCCAGCTTTACACACTTCTAACCCGGAATGTTTTTGGACTGACACGGGCCTTTCCGGAATGATTAAAAAATGCAAAACTTTTGTTCTGGAAACAATAAAAATCAACTTGGAGCAGCCCAGCCAGGCTGGTCAGACCTTCAAAAAAACATAACCTGAGGCAAATGTTACAAGCAGGCACAATCTAAAACATATCTTTTTTGTTTGAAGCACTGTCTACTGTTGCAACAGTTTTTCAGTTCAGACAGAAGATGGTTCCGTACATTTGGTGCCAATGAGCAGAAGCTGTGCTAACTGAACCGAGTAGTACGGTAATTGAACATAGTACGACCACAGCACAAAATTCATTTACTCAATAAACTACTAAGTGACTAGTGAATAGATGCCTTTTTATTTAATGGCTCAAAAAATACTAGAGCTTCGAAGGCAATCTCGTGGCAATCAGTTAACTTCCTTCATAACTCTGTTCAATTCAATTTAATAACGTACAGATGCACATACAGCACAGACGCACGAACCAAGCTAGATTTTAAAGGTTCTTCTGATTACACAAATGAAAGAAAACTGACTGAGTTGCAAGTACTCCCAGCCTTGCTCCCACTGCTCCATCATTGCTCCCCTGTGTCTTGCCAGCTGCTGCAGCCGATCCTTCACCTGCACCAGCCAGCCTCCACATCAATACCTTCCAATACCATGCATTCGTTAACCTCCTTCCTAAGCCATAAGGCCCATGGTCACCCATCGAAGTATTAAATGGACTCAGTAACAATTAACTTCGTTGATGTGACCAATGGTGTCATGATGTCATCAAGTAAGCCAAACTGCCACCATCACTGGAGAATTATTAATTCATCCACGGATATATCTTAGTCAACAATGAAAACAGCAACCATTTTATATATGCTAAAAATACAGCATAAAATGCACAACTTTAGTATTACTGAGACTTTCTATACCAATACAATATATTACTAGTTGAGTATTCTGTAAATTTGATAATAATTAGCTGCTATGATTCATCTACTCCAATCATGTACATTTAAAAGAAAATCATGTGGAAGAAGATGATAACATTAAAAAAAGCAAACAAACCATTCTCTCATAGACTCACACAACATCTTCCAAATGCAACAACTTGCAAAAATATGTCACTTGCCCTAGATGTGAAATAACTGTGAGATGGGGGAGCAGTGAATGCCACTACTAGTGACCACCGCTGGTGCAAAATAAAGTAATTAAAGACAACCTCTTGAGATCTAGGATGTCTGCGATGAATGAGATCTTTGCCCAGGTTGACACAGATGGTGAAGTTCTCGGCTAGAGCATCGATCTCGGCCAACACAGCCTGATGGTTGTTCATTAACAGCTCCACACCGGACACGTCGCTAGCACACACACACGCATATCACTCAGTCAGATTTCTCACTCATGCAACAAGCCACAATTGTACAGCATGTAAACTGAATCATCTGTACTTGTTTACACATTGTTATGTGCAGCTACTAGCCAAAGCTCCCATTCATACATCAACAAATCATCCTGCTTTCAGTTACGGTGCTCCACATATCTTGAATGCCATCCTTTAAACATCCATAATTAAACAGTCAACGTCAACCTGCTCTTTCAAATGCCATCTTAAAACATTTCACTTTGCTGCTACTTTTTAATCATTGCCACATGCCACCAGTAGGTAACTGCCCGAGCCTTGAATTCTGTCAATTTGACTGACATTTTGTGCAGAGTACTGGTACGTAAAGCAGTACAGCACAGTCTGTCAACATACCGAGGCTTCTCCTGTGTTGACATCTGCCTCGTCATATCACTCATCCAGTTCATCAGATCACGCACCATGCCAAAGAAGCGGTAGAGATCACTCGAGTCGGCAAGCCGGCCCTTGCGCTGGTCCAGGTGAATCTGCAGGTTACGCCAAGCGTTGACAACTTCCATCTCATGCTGCTGAATATCACGCGCCTTCTCACCGCTGTATGCTACGATCAGCTTGGCCGCCTCCTCCTGTATACCTTGCACCTAGGACGGACAGATGCAAACAGATCAACTTAGAGCATTGTACAACACAAAGTAAACCATCTGACATATGCCTGGCAAATAAATTCCTGTTTAATATTGGCCACTACCGGCAAATATTCATGTATTGCATTGTATGTATTGCCACATGGCAACCTATCGGCTGCAACACAAATAAATGTTCATTCCATTTCAAACCAAGACAACTGCAACATTGTGCTTGTATTTACTGATCGACTATAGTAATGGGAAATAAATCTAGTTTAAACGTTCCTAATCGTGTGAAGAGATAAAACAATAACACAAAGGTAGAGAATAAACTTACTGATTTGACAAAAGTAATTACTTGATGGAAGAAATCTGAAATAGCCTGAATGATTGAGCAGAAGACAGCACCTGGGTTCCAAGGTTAAGGAGATCATGTTCAAAGTTGGCCAGTCTTCTCTGCAGTGCAGCCACTGACTGTCCATCCTTGCCGAGATCATCGGGAATTGTCAGCTGCTTGTCCTGCAAGTCACATCAACTTGTATAGTAGTTTTATTTCTATTTTTGTTACAATTAGATTATTCTTTGCCACGAGAATATGTGCCAGTACACATGCACAGACATTACCTGGCCTCACTAGTCACTATCTAGAATTAATGCAATTTGCATACTAGAATTACTGCACGAACCAAGCTAGATTTTAAAGGTTCTAAACCAATGCCAAAGCACTAAAAATATAATATGCAATAATGCACAAAAATATGTCCACATGCTGTAATTGATCGTGCTGTATAGCCCTAACAAACATGACAATAATTCGTTATTCAGGTCACATAGAATAACTGGACACACAATAATGATTGTAACACAAATAATAATTTAAAGGAAAACAAGATGTCAGAAGTGATCAGAATAGACTTGGCTTCTGTTCCAGTGCCATACACACAGCCCATTAATAATAAGAAATACAAACTTGGCAAAAATGTTTGCAATTAGTTTCAATAATTAAAATAATTAATAGAATGCTATTAAACAACATCCATACGACAAATTTGACACTAATCATTAATCATCACTCAGAGAGCTTGAACCTCCATCGAGATTAGTGTGGCCAACTAGCAAATGACAGTGACTTAATACAATCTGCTATTTATCACCTAAATATGTATCATAAACCAGATCGCTACTGAAATTTAATAACTCATTTCTTAAGCCATGCCACATCCCAACAAAATCTCACGAACAGACAAACCAACAGAGACAGCTAAAAATATAGCCTCTTTCATTCAGCAGAGGTAGTAGGTAATTTTTCACTAAACAGCAATACACAGTAACAGGAGCGCACATCAGCATAACTTAAGCACTGTGCATTGGAACGTACATGAATACGCAGCAGAGTCTCCTTGCAGTCGTGGAAGAACTTATGCAGTTCCCACGATGCTGCCAGAGCCTGTGTTCTTGTATCAATCAGCTCCAGCAGGTCAGTCCAAGCCTCGTTGATGCCGTCTTTCCACTCGGCAATGGTTGCCGCGTCCGAGTGACCAGCAGCAATCAGCTGATCACAGATGTCATTAACAGCTGCTACGCGCTCCTGACCTATCATCTCCGTCTCATGTGCAAACTCCTTGAACCGGTCGCACAACATCTGCAACAAAACAACAACAAAGCAATAACAGCATCACCATACACACTCTACTTCTGTTTAAATGCTAACCAGCTTACTTTCTCATGTTAACCACAGTTAAAACTCAGTCCAAGAAGAACCTCAAATGTCAAACGTTTGAGAATTGCCGGTGCAAAAATATTGGACAGCAGCCCTTTCCCTGAAATACTTGCTGAATGCTACACTCAACCAGCTGAGGGTCATAGTTATCTCTACAATGACCGGTCCAGACTACAAACAAGAAAGGCTGTAATAAATAAAATGGTGTTTTTTTCAGCTGCTAGAGCAAAGATTTTCATTCATGTATGACCTAGTTGACACTCCACTGGCAGACTGCTTTAGGAGATTTGCCGCACAGGCTTCAATGACACAGCATGAAATAATTTTGTCTAAATCATCTCAAAAATGGCACGTGCAGAATAGAGCAACCTCAGCTAGTGCTATACATGAAAGACATCATACTATTACTATAAAATTGCATGACATCATACGAAAGCCATCTGTTTATCATTCATCAGTCAATGAAAAGTGCTGTGTCACAACTGAATCAGAGATGTGTAATGGCAAAGACTAAGCTGACCATACTATAACTAATGTCAAAGGGTTTTGTTTTAAAATTAGAGCTGTCAAATTAACACATTAATTAATGTGTTAATGCATTAATAAATTAACGAGTGTTAAAAAAATTAACATGCGTAAATTTATTTAGTTTACTAAATTCTATAAAGCAAAAGTTCCAATATTCCATTAAACTGCGGTTATTTGACAATCGAATGAATTCAAGTAACTAAACTGTAGTTGCCGTTCCATCACTACTGTAAATAAATATTATTTAGATGACAAGCTAATAGATTTCTCTGCTAGGGACAACATCAGTTACTGCTGAAAATGTGTTTATCTGCTTTCTAACTTTCTATATTCTACAAGCGGAGCCTCCCAAACGTCGCGGAGCCTGGGGTAACTTTCACTACTCTCCTTCTCGATAGGCCTGGGTGCATTATTAATGCGTTAATTAATTTGTTTAAAAAATTTAATGCAGTGCGTTAATGCGTAGAAAAAATTAACGCTTCGACAGCTCTATTTAAAATTATTCCTGAAAGCGCTGACAAGTTCAGCACATCTAACAGAATGCCAACATTGATAACTTTCACCACAACCAACTGCATAATTAACTGTTAAATGACTGAATGCAATACCTAAAACTAACACAATGACCACTAGCAAGGTAGCAAAACAAATATAATAAACGATTAATAAAAAACTATTTAACTACTTAAAACTATCAAAACAACACAGAAAAAAAAACAGGAAAAAAGTTAACACAACCAGTGTAAATAAAATGTACTGCACAAGTTAGTAACCTAACAAAAATTCAGCAAAAAACATCAACAGACAAACGCATCTGACCCTTCTGATTTCTCGAGGAACATAATACCGGTTCAAGGAATACTACACGATATACATAAATAGTACAATTACTATCACTAAGCAAAACTATATCAATATTCAGAGATATTTTCGGGTGAAATCAGTGCGACAAAAAACACACAAAACGTGCTATTCAAACTCACATGCAAAAGCACCAAAAACCACACAAACGTTGAGTGAATTACCGTAACGTGTTCAAAGTCCTGGCCAAGCTCATGTGATCCTGCGACAACCTCACGTTCCATTATCCACTGCTCCAAGTCCTCAATCTCGCGATTCAGCTTGTACAGCTTCAGAACTTCTCCAAGCTTATCACGTCGCTCGAGCGCAAGATCCTTGAGACTGGCATAGAGCTTGTCCACCTGTGATTGCTTCACGGCGATCGCATCACTGTGAATGCATACAGCACCAAGGACAATGATAAAGTGATCTGAATATCGAAGACACAGAAGTACAGATGACATTCTCCGGTGGAGAGATGGCAATATGAAAAAAATTTAGTTTCTCTCAGACCTTCATCAATCGAGCAGTTTCATTAAACCCAAGACCATTCAAGTCACTGATGTCCTTATCAGACTTCTCACTTATCACTCTTAACTTTAAACAGTTTAAGCAGCTGCTTATGACATTTTTGTTCGGGTGTTGAGATTGCGGCACATTGCGGCTCAATGTTAAATTGCACCTCATCTTACTTACTTACTCACATTCTCCTTTGCCACATTTTCCTCCTACTAAAAGATTCGATCTGAGCAAGCAATAACAGTATTCATTTCTTATACCGATATACTTGTGAGATATCATTACAAAAGACTGTTATAAACAGGTAAAAGAGTCCACACTCCACATACCTGTCCGGGTGTCCATCATCGAGGAATTTGCGGCTGCGTTCACCGAGCTGGCGAATAGTGTCGGCATAGTCCTCTACGACACGCTCCATGTTGCTGTGCTTCTTGAGCATGTTGGTAGCACCCATCTCATCACGAGCGCGATCCTCACTGATCATGTACAGCTCCTGTTCACTCATCCATGCTTCCGCCTCCGAAGCATCGAAAAAGTACTGCAACAACCAACGCATCCGCAGAATTACAATACGCTTACGCCGTATTTGGCTTTTGCCTAACCAGCCCATTTTTCCGACAATACTCCAGGCTAGGTAGGTTAGTCCAGCTTTCATAAGTAAACTCTTGGGAATTGTTGTGGCAGAAAGGCCCCTTTGTCAGAGCAACAGCATCAAAGTACTGAAGAACGACTGTGTTCTTGAATGGTGTTACAATGGATCAGAAATACTGGTGTAGTGGGCTGATGAACAAATACATGTGACAGAAAACGAAACAAATAAGACAATAAAGACACTAGAGACAGTAACAAAACTCAAGTACACAGACGTCCTCATTTTCAAAACTTCAAACCAGCCAGCACATGTACACACTATTCTGGAGTTAATGTTGATTATATTGGGTTATCAAGGGATTAAATTTTGGGAATTTCTGCAACTGATTTCTCTTCTTATATGCCAGATGTCACTTGCACTGCAAAGCATCAAAACAAAAGATTAGGATTCAGTATGAAATATAAAAATTTTTTTTTTTATCTGAGTAACGAAAATCAGGTATAGAAACTGCAAATAAGCATTACAACACAACAGCAATGACTAGCCTAGGCATTTTATGACAGAAACAGAGTTAAGCTAGTAAAACCGGGAAGTACACAGAAAGCTGCAGACCTGCTGGGTAAGTTCGGAGAGCTCAAGCCGATCCTTGCGAGCCTGCACAGCTGCCAACAGTTCAGCCCAAAGAGTATTCAGTTCATCAATCAGCTTCTGAAACTCATCCGACTGTGGGTGGCCTTCCTCAATCATGGACAGTCCGAGGTCAACGACGCTGATGACGCGAGGCTCGTGGCTGTCCACCTCGTTCTGCAGCGACTTGTTCTTCTTCTGCAGCATTTGCACACTCAGCAGTGAGTTGCCGTACTCCGTCGACTGTGCCAGTGGCAGCTTCTCAGAGATCCACATCTTTTCATCCTCGATGTCTCGCAGGAACTGATGCAGCCGCTTGGTCCGCTCCAATTTAGCACGACGGTCCATCAACGGCTCTAGCATCTTCGCAAATCTGACACCATAGAAATTACAATTATTCACAAAATGGCCAACTTGATGACACATTATTAGCTCACTGAATGTGCCATCAAAAAAATCACTGATTAAAACGTAACAACCTTCTTTTTTCTCAAATCTTACCCTCACAGACATCTGGCACTCTTGAGAGTGATTTCATAGATATCTGGACTGCTAATGACTTTCCTTGCTAGCAGTTTTTCATTTAGGCTTTTTATAGTTTCAGTTACAGTAAAACTGCTTTCTATTATCAATTTTGTGATCTCAGGTTTCTACCTCTCCCATAAGCATCTGTTTCTAAATTTTTTTTACACAGCAGTACTTATCATCTTTATTTGACTAATTTCAATTTTATTTAAAACAATTTTAGTATTGGTTTATGTGCTAAATTACATTGGCTGCCTCCAGTACATACCATTCATCATAGCATATATCATATCATATCATATCATATAAAGTAGGCAGCGACAAGCAAAGGCAACCTCACAACATACAGACCCTAATTAGCTCAAACTAGGCTGATTGATTAAATACAACCGGCAGTACTGCCACTATCAACACCATCAATATTATTCTGTTGTTGTTTTGTGCTGCAGGAGCCTACTTACAACCTTGTAGTGACAGTCAGAACAGTAAACGCACAGAGATGAGAACTGAAGTTGACAAACAAACAGCTAACCGTTCTTCGACACGTGCTTTCTTCTGCATGATCTCCTCCTCTTTCTGTGGATCGACATCTTTGAGCAGACCAGTCTGAGCCTGCAGCTCATCCACCTGCACCTGCTTGATCTTCAGCTGACTCTCGAGGATCTATGGCACATACATCATTCTCAACATCTACACCACTAGACCACTACTGCTGTGCTGACATAAACATTCTCACAGAGGAAAGCGTTAACTATCTACTGCTGTTGAAGACAATGGAACAGTGAAGAAGAAAAAAGCTTATAAACAGCAGCTAGTAGCTCAGCATGACAATGACAACAACAACAACAAGCTGCAATAATGCATGAATAACAGCTAAGACACGTCTTTTCTAGTATAAGCATTCCTTTCAGCCTAATAAACTAAAATGTGGTGCAACTTTAAGCATAACCTTAAGAATGCAAATTAAACTTATACTAGAGCTTCAATTTTATATGAGCCAAAGTGCAAAAAAAAACAAAGTAACTCATCAGGAGTTCCATAGAATTAATTATACACATACTCAGCTTTTGTTTAACTGGCTCACTTTCCATCGTTATTCCAGATTAGGTTGAGCCAAAAAAAGCTGACTAAACTAAATTCTCAAGTATGGTTGCAGCAGAACTTTTCCAGGCTGGGTGGTCTTCCAGTTGCCCGAACAGCATCATCAAAGCAACAAAATAAAGCGTGATATAATCAGGTCAGTAAACTTGACAACTTGTAGACTAGTAGATTTGTAAACAAATCCAAACTAACTGCAATGCAGACAAAGCCTTGACAGCAGAGTTGACGAAGCAGAATACATAAAAGAAAGAAACAGTGCATACATTCTGTTTCTGGACGAGGAGATTGACAGTAGTCAAGTCATGGCCGACGTCATCAGTGATAATCTGCGACTCAATCTCATTGATCCAGCCATCAATGTCATCACAGCTCTGCTCATAGAGAATGTGACGGTTTGCATCAAACAGCTTCTCTCCCTTGGCAGCAGTTGTCTCCTCGAGCTCCTTCCATTGACGTATCAGCTCATCCAGCCTTGGCTGAATCTCCTGCACAGCATCAGACAGACAAACCAACAGTCAGTCACCAAATACAACAAAAAACCAACCTGTCGCTAGGATAGCCAAAAATACTGGTTGTCAGTGACCTTCAAGGTCATCCAAGGTCAATGATTTCCATCTTATCTGAAAGAGTGTATGCCACTTCCTATTAGTGATTAATAGTAACCCTGGCCCTATCTCCCACCACTTTCGAGATATGGCCATTTAGTGGCCAAACTGCTGCAGATGGAGACACGAAAAGTCGCCAGCACCCTATACGATGGTACTATTGTCAACACCCTACAACGTATCATTTAGCCACAATACCACACGATTGGCATACCATAGTGCATTATGACAGTTCAAAGTCATCCAAGGTCAATGATTTACATGTCATTTGAAAGCCAATATGCAACTTCCTATTAGTGATCAATAGCAACCTAGGCCATATCTCGCACTATTTAACCACAATACAGCCGTGACACACAGACGGACAAACGAACAACAACTCATGCCAATAGCTCAACTGCTACTTAAGTATGGTCGACTAAAAAGTTACCAATCGATGACTAACATGTTTATACAGTGCAGTGATCGAAAATCAAGTCTGAGGCATTGGCATGTGGGTGACTAGATGTGATAGGCAGAAGTGAAAAGCTGAGATTTATGACGGGATTCAAAAGCAGCAAGACTGTCAGATGAGCAGACATGCAGAGTAAGAAAATTCCAATTATTAAGCAAAAATACACAAAAAGCCCTCACCAGTTTCTTTCAAAGACGAAATATATTTGCACATCAACTGTACATGCATTTATATATGTATGATGTACATCTAAGCCAAGCTAGCTAAACACAATGACATTCATGGATCAACATTTAGCAGCATGTGCATACTATAGTGCTTTTACCTTTGCCAGTTCAGGTTTCTGCTCAATAAGGTCATTGGCTTCCTTGATGAGTCTCTCGAGCCGGTCTTTGTTAGACTTGATCTCGGACTCAAATGCCTGGTGACGCATCCACTTGCTGTGGATGTTCTTGGCCTCACGGTAAGTCTCGTCCTGAGCAGCAAGCATCTTCTCTGCCAGCCAGTCACTCAGCTGCATCAGCACAGCATGCAATCTAGGGCTGGTACTGATTAAAATTTTTTTAATCGATTAATCACCGAAAATTAATCGCGATTAATCGATTAATTTCGAACAATTTTTCAATTTTGTAGTTAGTGCAAAAAACCGTGAAAACTGCAAAACGCAAGTGTACTTGTTACCGTTCATACAAGTTGGAAACGTATAGGCCTACTTGTACACTATGCAGTCAGTTAACACGCATTTCAGGCTTTCAGCCAATCATGCAGACAAACAAGTGATGTCACATTTTCAGGCAAAAGAGCAGCATGTGTTTTATTCACAATGTAGCCTGATGAGCTAAACAGGCGTTCGCATGGGACAGACGTTGCAGATACGCAAAGTACTGTTTTTTTTTACAAAACTAGCAAGAACAGGAAAATGATGGCTATTCAGTTTCCACCAGTTTAGTGGATTTTCTGTTTCTGGAAGCGGATCACATGTCCAACAAAATTTAATCAAATTTTAATCGATTAAAAAAAATTAATCGAACAATTTTTTTAACGATTAATCAATTAATTAATCGTTAATTTTCGCAGCCCTACATGCAATGCATTACACTCACAGTCACATTACACCAGGCATACAGTGAGGCTGGGCAAGCACAGATGCGAGCCCCGGTACGAAACGTATTTGCCCATCATTTTATCAAAATCAATGTAAAAAGCCCAGTATCAGCTGATTACTTACTAAAAGGTAGTCCTGCAACTACCACACTCGAGCAATCAAGCATGTTCGCCATCTGCTGCCAGAGTCTGTGGCTCGGACGTTAGCATGCAGCTTAATCAACAGTCGATTTGACTACTGCAACTTGCTACTGCACAAAGCTCCAGAGTTGACTATCAAGAAGTTGCAGCGAGCACAGAACACCGCAGCTCATGTGGTACTTGCAGCAAATCGCCGGTCTGATGCCAGGCCACTTCTTAGCCAGCTTCACAGGTTACCGGTGCACCAACATGTGCTGTACAAGATGGCTGTACTGACGCGGAAAACTTGCACGTCCAGTGTCCCAATGTACCTCAACTAGCATCTGGTTCCGCACATCGCTGTCCGCTCTACACATTCTGCTTCACTGCCTCTGCTGACTGTACCAAAACTGATAACTGACTCCTCTAGGCGCTCATTTTCTTACTATGCACCCATTACTTGGAACAGCCTTCCCTCAAATATTTTACTGTGCAACTCAGAAAAAACATTTGAAAACGTTTCTGTTTAATATCACCTGACTGACTGTCGTCCAGCGCCTCTGAAGCGCCGCATATTAACGCCATATGGTGCTATATAAATATGATTAGTATTAGAATTAGAACTTATGACATATAACACACCTTTCTATCACTGACCACGGCTATGTTATCAATGTTTAAAAAACAGTCATTTTTTGGCCCAACTCAAACAAATAAAAACAGACCTCATCACAATCCTGGAAGAAGTGTTGGACAAGCAGAGCATCTTTAAGCTTCTCCAGCTGATCTTCTGCTCGCTTTCGGTTCTTATCACGTCTTCATTCACACACACAGCATATACACATGCACTGTTGATTTCGGCATGCTCTTCCACAATGTAAGGGTTCCCGTATACGAGTTCAGGCAAACAAGAGTTTGCGTGTATTTCAATGGTGGCCGTTCACATACATACGAGTACGAGTTACCTGCAAATTTCATTCGTACGAGTAGTTTCTGTGCAGGTCGTGTTTTTATCCAACTTGCAGAAAGTAAACTACTCGTAAATAGCAATGATATAAGTTATAAAAGCTGTGCTGCATATTTGACGTCAAAACTGATGACATTGTAAAATTGTTCATCGTTAGAGGTGTGCGGTTAGTAAAAATAGTAACTTTGTAGTGGAATATTGTTGTTTTAATGGCGAAGCATTTCCTCGATTCGATTTCACTGCGAATTTTCAATATGGCCGTCATGTGTTGAGTTATGTGCTTGTACAAGTGACCGTGAACGTTCCACTCGTACAAGTAAAGCTTTTACGGGCCATAAACGGCCCAGACTCTGTACTCGAACTCGTACTCGTTTCTATGTGAAAGCAGCCTTAAGTACGGCCCTAAAAGTAAACTTTTGCAAATTTCTGCAACAATTTTATACTGACCAGATATCCAACCTATTAGCCAAATAACAGTCTCAAAGCACTGACAGTGCAAAGACAGCAATCTGCCAATGCCATCATGCTAAAACGAATGGCCAGCCACACTGCAATGGTTGCATGGACAGCTTTGACCACATCAGCGAATGACAATGTCTCAAATTTCCAAGAGCATGCTGCCAGCGAGCTGTTGAGTAGAACTAAAGACATTGCTGTGGCAGTATTTCTTGTATACATGAAACCCATCCTATCCAACCGACAATGTCAAAGCACTGGAGAATACAAACACGCAACACAGCTCACAACCTATCAGAGGAAACCGCATAAAAACAAAGAACGAATGCAAGACAAAATGTATAAGTCAATCCTACCATTCACTCCCATTTAACTACCTGCGCTGAATGAACCATGCTCACCTGCAATCACCACAGAAACAAGAAATTTGACTAATGCTCACGAGACGCGCGAAAGCCTATAGCAGTTCCTGTTCGCAAACTGTCAGTTTATCTCCAGCCATATCGTCGCGACTTTTATGGGAGTACAGCTCTTTGATGCCCTCGTGTACAGGACTACAGGTGCCCTTGAACCTAGAAAATCGAGATTTGGACCGTCGAAATCTAAGTTCAATGCTGAAAATTTCGTATGCAACCTGTCCATGTCTGTCTCAATTGGTTTCGGCGCAATTCGCTCTTGAAATGTGTCTCGCAGCCTGAAATTGCCAATAAATCCATAGAAATCCTTATTTTTATATTCAAGATCATCCAAGGTCATTGAATTCGGTGGCAATCGAGAGCCAGTGTATGACTTCCTATTAGTGATTAACAGTAACTTAGGCCCTATCTTGCAACGTTATTGAGATACAGTGACATATTGGCTAAAAATCCCAAATTTTCCCACCCCATTCTCATTCAGCACCCTTGTTCGGGGTGACCACCTTCAAATTTATGGAAAAGCTTTATGGTTCCTAAAACTAGAGTCTTCCAGGTAGCCGATGGTGAAGATTTGATGATCCTAGCTTGCACCGTTTTTGACTAATCCACCCGTGTGACAGACAGACGAACAGACGGACAGACAGACAGACGGACGGACGGACGGACGGACGGACAGAATTGCAATGGCTAGGACGCACTAAAAGCAGTAGCTGCTTTCGCGCGTAAAAAGCTCACAAAAGCAGAAGCTCAGAGCAGTAATAGTATTAGCAGCTGTAAGTGTCACCTGTCCTCAAGGCTGTCAGCCTTCTGCTGAATCTTGTCAGAAGCATAATTGTTCTCATCAATGAGTTGTCGGCCAAGAGCTACAACGCTGTTGATCTTGTCATCATTAGCATCCATCGTAGTCGTGATGAACGACTCGAGCCGCTTGATTAGATGCTCCGCATTCTCCACGGAATGCTGCAACCGTATCAATATTCCTTGACTCAAAGCATGGTGAACTGCTTAGCTTAAGAACAGATAGATGGCTAGATAAAAAAAATGACGAAATTCAATTAATTAATCAATCAAAACACATATAACAAATAAACAATAGCATATGTCACAAGTCAATGAGAGATGAATGGATCAAATGATGATAAACTGCTTTTAAACTCAACTGATTCGTGGATAGATTTTTAAAGAGATGAATGAATCAAGGAATAAATAAATCACGACGCATAAACAAATCAACTTAGCAGCAACAGTAATTAAATTCTAAAGCTGTGGAAATTAACGATTAATTAATTGATTAGTCATTTGAAATTAATGAATAAATTTTTTTCAACTAAAATTTTATAAAATTTTTTGACTTCTTAATACAACCTAAAATGAGTTACGATCAACGTTTGTAATCTAATTTTATTTTGCGTAAGACACTAAATCAAGATTTCTAGTAAATTCATTGTGTTTGACATTGTTAGTTAATTCATCCACACAATTCAGGCTTACAATATCTCGTGAACAGTCAACACTTTTACAACAGCATTAACTATGATACCGCACCGGTGTCTCTTCCTTTGACAAGAAGTTGTCCTGCTGGCTGAGAAGCACTTCGGCTTGTTTAGCATCACGCATAAACAACTACAGACACAAAGACCACCAGAGTCAGACAGAAATCCAGATACATGTCAAATTTCACAGCTTCAGCCACCGAGCCACAGTCAAATATGACAATATATTACCACATTCATAAACAGTTCTAAACGTAGTGAATACCTCATAATGACCTAATAGTAATACAAGCTATCTTACAAACATAGAAAGACTGGTGATGCAGAGCTCTGAAATTGATGCATAAGTATTAAATTTCAGCATGTGTAAATATTAACATTTACAGGCTACTTCACTGCAAAGATGACGTCCACAAAGCTATCTGTCATCAAAGTGCATGTTCAGCCAAATGCTCTCCTGGCCAATGACACTCTCAGAATTCAATCACTGCATTTCACTGACTGTATCTTGGTGCTGCTGAGTATTGCCTAGCACTGTGGCAAAGCATTAGATCTAACCTACAGTCAATGCGACAAGCACTCACAAGCAGCTTGTTGCTCTGCGTGAACAAGCTCAGCTTCGTATCCCACATCTTCTGCAGATCCGTCCAGCCATCGTCCAAAGCTTTCAGCCTCTACATTCACCAACATAATACTCGTACAATATAGTCACATCCATGTATGCAACAGTCTCGTTAAGAGAAGATAATAGCAATGTCAACAGTAAAAAACAACAGTTTAACGTTACACAGCAGAGCTCTGAAAAGTTGTCATGCCAATGTATAAAGACGGACATTTCCGAAGCAAGATAGAGAACAGAAAAACAAACAAACAAACATGTCCATCAATTTCACAATATCAACAGCAACGAAAAACTAAAATGTCAACTGCTCGTAGCCAAGCTATAATGAAGCTAAATGCTGATCAACACCTAGTAAGGGACCGGTCTACATTCTACAAGTTAATTGGTATAGTCAAAATAATGAAAACATAAATGTTTTCAACACAAATATGTGATGGTCAATAATAAAGTGTATGTGAAAAAATTTCATATGAGTTGAACGAACTGCACAAAGCAACAAAATATCAGTTGAATGGTCCTTACACATGGTGGTAGTTCTAACAAGTACTCACAGTACAGCACCGGCTGCCAGTATGCTAGTAGTAGCAACTGTTTTGTTAAATCTGCCATTTCTCCAGTTTCAGTAAAACATTTTTATCTATTATATCTACCTCCATTCACATCTACAGCTAGGAAGTAAAAACAAGCTAACCTAAGCAAGTAGTGTAACAAACAAACCTCTCTGAGGAACATGTACTGGACACCTTCCTGTCCCTCGACGACCTGCTGTCCGTAGTCTCTCATCTGAGCGTAGTCCGGTGCATAGGTGTCAATTTCCTGCTTGAGCAGAGCGTGGTCATGCAGCAGTCGCTCAGCTTCCACCAAGTCACTGGGAATGTCTTCAGAGGCAATGGCCGTCTCCGTGCGAGTCAGCCACTGCTGGAAATGATCCAAGTTCTGTAGGAACTTCTGCAGTTCACTTGCTTCACCGAGTCTCTCGTCACGAACCTTCAGCTATACATGCAATAAACCAGACACCAGTCTCAACAGTGACTTAACACGATCCAATTTCATGCAACGTCTCTTGTCGTGTTAAGTATACTGCGACTTTGGGCAAAAATTACTGTTTTAACCTTACTTTACCTTAGCACATTAGTTCATCCCTCACCCAGTCACAGTGATGCACTCAGCCAATGTGTCTAAATGACTTGCTAATACTATTATTGTTACTGTACGAAGAGTCATGGAAATTGCATGTGAGAACATTCCAGATTATCAAAAGATAACACAGAAGGTATTCCACTAAAGTATTTTCTGACTATGTTTCTTGAACATCAATTACCATTTCAGCATCAGACAGAAAAATAACCACTGCGCAGGCTGTAAGTCATCGTAGTTGGAGGTAGGTAGAATGACATCATGTGTCCTTGGCTAGAAATGAAAAATATTTGAAATGAATATCTTGACCCGGATGCTGAATTTGTTATCCATCTAAAAGAGTTTATCTGTCGACAACTTGTTAATGACACGCAATACTGTCTGTGATATGGCAGACTGTGTGTTCATACCGTGTCTTTGAGTTCATGCCAGAGTGCAGTCAGAGTCACAATCTTCTCATTGATCACAGTTGCTTCTTCCGGCTTCTCATCAGTCAAGCGCTCCGACTCCTTCTTCAGATGGTCCAACTGCACAGCAAAAAACAATACATCTCATAAATCTCATAAATTCGCAGCCAACCATGCGCAAGTCTAGTGAGCATGTCTACATAAAAAGGACAAAACAGTTGACTAGACCAAAGAATACAGTGTCACAAACCGACCTTCCATATCAACTATGTTGAAACAGCTTACTTTTCTAATTATAAGTTAAGCCAGTGCCGAAAATGAACTATAAAGCAACTTTCAGAGTGTAAAATGTTTGAAGAATACCTTTCACAGAAGACGTGGTGATATGGTGGCATTTAATCCTCAATCAAAACACTGCAGCTGTGACATCGGCGCATCGCTACAAAACCTACGTGTATGTCGTGTAGCTCAAAGTTAACACCAGCTGCAGCCTGACCTTGGCCTCAATGGCAGCGAGATCACGCTCCAGACCACTGAGACGACGCTGCAGAGTGATGACACCAGTCAGGTCATTGCTTAGTTCATCGGTCGACTCAATCAGCTTGGACTTGTCACGTATCCACGTCTACAGCAGCACACGAGTCAATGCAGCCTGTCAAAAGACTCCGCTCAACAACACGAACAACAACAATGGTCCGACATTATGATTAACCAACCTAATAGTTTATGGTAAATCCATGCTGGCTGGGTACCCAACAGGAATATCTTGGCCCTCTCGGGATTGCTGCAGTATGTAATGCTCTTACCTCCTGCAGTCAACCCCATAAAGTCCTAGCACTGAAGACATAGCTTCTAGTCACACATAGTGCTCATTTAGCTTTTAGGTGGAATCACTCTGGCAAAAGCAATTCTACCACATTTCTCCGCAGTCTGTCTGTCACATTCATGCAACCTGCTTACACCATTTGACAGATCTGGATGCCATTTGGCAGCTACCATACACCTGTAGCATCCAATGATAACAGCGTGTTTAGATGGGGGTCCCAAACTCCCGGGGAAGAAAAGAGCAGAACAGTCAAAATGCTGCTAGAATCCAACATTAAACAAAACTTTTAGTTTAGATGTGATAGAAACAAAATGAAAAAAGTTGCCGCCAAATTACAATATATGCTCGTTTTATGTAAGACTCAGCAGGATTTTCAATCAATGAAAAGTAGTCATGTACCACAAGTTATACAGCCAGTTAACTTTGTGAAAGAAAGACTGCTGGCCATACCGCAGTCTCCTGGCATTCAATATGGAATGTGTTAACGTCGTGAGCCAGCTGAAGCCCCTCCTTCTTTTTCTCTGCAACTTCACGAAGCTCCGCCCACCTGTTTACATTGCACACCACCTGGTCAGCAGCCGTACCATAACTATGTCTATGGTCATTACACCAATGCACTCCAGTCAGCCACGGGTTCCTGAAAGTATCGAAGGACATCTTCATATATTAACAAATGTCAAATCTAGAGTGTCAAAGCACTGCACTTAGGAAAATTACTTGCTAATACTACTAATTAATAATACTTCCACAAATGCAGCCAACATTTAACTGGCCTACTTTCTTGACACTGAACTGACACAATGTAAGTCATGTAACAGCACAGCAAGCACACATTATCTACATCTAATGAGTGGCAGTTGCCACTAGTATGTCACAAAAATGTCAAAAAAAGTATTTTTCAATGAAAAAAATGGCAATGACATGTTTGATGCTGCTCATTTTGCAAGACGCAACAGACAAAGCTGAGCAAGGCTAACATTATAGCAAATGCTGCAAACAACAATGGTGGTGTTATTATAATACCATCATGGTCCACCAGCAGAGCACAGCAAAAATGCAAGTGGTGGGGTTAATTAACACAATAAAGAAAGTTGTTTCATGAGATGATAAGTGAATAACTTATACAGCTACAGAATCAATGCATCACAGCAGTATCTCATCAGAGCTAAATGAATGGCAGCGCTTAAAAATAAGCTCAAAATAACACAAAATGAATTCTGAAAACAATATGAAATATAAATTCTACCTAGTGTCTACATGCCACACTAAACAAAATGCTTTTGATGTTGCTTAAATTGTGAATGCGATGATATGGCGAACAAAGAGAGACAACACACAGTAAACTCACTTCTTGTTGAGATGATCTTCGCGTGACATCACTTCCTCGGCATTCGGATGTTCGTTCTTCAGCAGCTGGCTGGACAGCTGGTTGACAACTTCCACCTTGTCCGCGTTTGCCTTCATCTCCTCATCGAATGTCTCGAAGCGAGCTTTCAGAATCTCGACTTCCTCCACATCTTCTGTAGCCACCATTGTGTGCAGCAGCTTCTCCTGCACATGGAACATAACAACATAGCACAATGGTGTTGACCTGCCATACCAAAAGGCCATCATTTCTAAAAGCCGGGGCTGCCATTCCGAAAAACTGCCAAGGTTAGGGAGAATGTTAAGAATGGAGTTGGGGTTAGGGTCAGTGAAGAAGAAGAAGATTTCGCATAGGCACTAGGCAGTGAAGCTGAACTAGGCCTGTTGTGTGGGAGCTCATCCCCATGACAGCACTTTGAGCCGGCGATGGTGGAGCCCAATTAAGCCAGCATACAGCCCAAGTCGGCCGGATTAACCGACTGGATCGGTATACTTGCAGTCCTGGCCACAGGGCCTACTGTTGCGCAGAACTTGCCGTTTCTTCCCTAGCGATGGCCTTGAC
>Ga0056128_1001093_pt1 | contig 28831 bp, 14 predicted proteins | sample WorMetLIZISLAND2_FD_71113 | JGI IMG/M metagenome (GOLD analysis project Ga0056128, IMG submission 71113) | Marine gutless worms symbiont microbial communities from Max Planck institute for Marine Microbiology, Germany - Olavius geniculatus... ... | reverse complement strand
CAAATTAATGTCATCAATTGAAATTGCTAACAATATTTAAGGATTAGTTCTTTTTTGTGTACGATAAAGTGTTTTACTCAATAACAGCAAGAGAAATAATATTGGAATGGGATAAAACTGCTTACAGGTTCGTTTTTTCCTACTGGACTTGGACTTGGACTTGCCTTTTTTGAAGAGGACTTGGACTCGGACTTGGACTTGCCCGCTTAAGGTGGACTTGGACTTGGACTTGGACTTAAGGATAGGGGACTTGGACTTGGACTTGGACTTGGCTGTTGCTGGACTTGTTACAAGTCTGGTAAAGGGAGGCGTTATGTTTTACCGCTGATGTTTTTATTGTCAAAACAGAGGTCATTTTAGACTTGATATAGCAGCATCACCAAAGCAACTCGTTTCGAGTAAGTGTATGCCAGTGTTATTGTACGGACTAGAAGCTTGCCCATGAAACAAAGCTGCTGTCAATTCACTGGATTTTGTTATTAATAGGTTTTTTGTGAAACTCTTCAGAAGTAATAATATTGATATTGTTAGGAAATGTCAGGAAGAATTTGCGTTTTCATTGCCAAGTGTTTTACTTGCACATCGGAGTGAGCTTTTTTTAGTTAAGTACAAGCACTGTGATAATGCTTTTTGTAAATCGCTATTAATTTAGTCTGAAACATCATAGATAAAATGCTGTTGTAACACTGTTGTGGACTATTGTATATGTTATGGTATATGTATTTTTCTTTTTTTTTCGCTGTTGCTATTGTATTATTTTTGTGTTTTTTTTCTACCATGATCGGTGAATTAAAAATTATCATAGCGTGTATGGGACTGTAGTCACTCTGGGAAATCGTTTTTTTGCAACCAGACGCTAACTTTGGGATGTAGGCGGTAAGGTGGGCCCATTCTAGCGACAACTGAGCTTCTTGTTCTGTTACAACGATAACTCATAAACCGCTAAACGTATCTTGATGATATTTTGCATGTGCATGTACCTCGACTACCGCAGGAAGCTGATGAATTTCAAAATGGTCAAAGGTCAAGGTCACAGGAACGGATTTTTTTATACTTTACCATTGCGAGATAGGACCATAGCGGGTCTTGCTTGACCGATAGCCATTGGCCGACGTTTACATCATTGCTATAAATAAAGCATTTGTGTCAAAAATGCAAAATTTGGTGTTGAAACCCCCATTTGGGGGGAAATTTAGAGGCAAAATTAAAATTTCAAGCACTCGCAATCTTCTTTGTCAAAAAAGTGCTGTTGTTTCTCGGAATTCTGTCGAAAGTTTGCAGTGTTTTTGTTTGTTGGAAAATAGCAACCTCGCGCTTACGTTTTTAGCACACGACGCCGCTGAACTCAAATGTCACAATGCGTATCTGTACGCGTGTGTTTAGTTGCGCCGGAGATCGTGATGCCAAACCGGCGCATCTGGCAGTCACTGGGTCGGGAGACGATCCTTGAGTGTACGATCACGGCCCTGCCTCAGGCCATCAGCTACTGGCAGAAGAACGGACGTCGCATTACAAACACGCTCCATCCTTCCAGTGATCCTGCTGCTGCTGCTGCTGGTGATGATGATGATGCAGGCGATGATCTGCTGGTTTCAGTCGCTCGTCCGTCCGGTCTGCCCAAGTATCGCATCGAAGCCTACGAGGAAGGCGTTTACACGCTTACACTCAATCTTCGACTGCAAGTACGCAACGCGCATAATTATCATCGGTTATTCTATTATTTATTTCTCATAAGTGCCAATGCCAAGTGTCCAAAACAGGATGCGCTAGCTGGTTTGACGAGCGCAGAAGGGACACGTCGTGCACTTGTCGTGCGCTTGTCGAAGCAGCTCGTCAAGCCAGCTTTTGTCATGTAAACGAGGTATGCATTTCGGCGGTGGAAAAGTAAACGCAACGTGTAAAATAAACTGCTTGCATAGGCCTCACACGCCACTTACGATGAAGGTTTCCGGTTTTTTACAACACGGGCACTAAACTTCGACCTTATTTAATGACTTGATATTTCACAACGTATGAATTTATAATTGTGTTTTATTTTTATAATAGTTTCTCGTTGTCTTTATCTACTTTGTATTATTTCCGAAATTAAGTTAGCGATCGTTAGAAAAAAATCCAGCTTATTATTATTGTGCTGCTCTCGTAGTAGGTCCCAATGCTCGTCTACTCGTCTGCCTCTTTGTTCCATACGGGTTCATAATTCGAAAAAGAATAATAAAGACTAGAAAAGCCGAAAATTGTGTGAACGTCCAACAGGGTAGCTGCAATTGTCTGAGATAACAGTAGACTGAAGAATTGACTAAAATAGGCCTGACCGAGAGAGACTAGAGAACGCAAGAACTGTAGTTCGTACCGTAGATGATACGAGCTGTAATGGCAACTGTTACGACCGACCACCGTCCAGATCCTTCTTTCTGTAGTAGTCAGCGGCTTAAGAAGTGCACAGTTACTGTATAAATGGTAGTAAGTGCCGAGTAATAAGACGAATTTCTTCATACTCGTATATTACTGTCATATTGTACCATATTTGGCTATGCGTTGTGTATATATCTGTCCTGCCTGTCTGTCTAGGCCTAGCTTTGTCTGACATTTTATCGAATTAAAGTGATCATATACACAGTAACATCTCAACATCGTAAGTACTCCCGACCTTCGATACGGCGCCTGTACGGTCGCAGTAGCAAAGAACCCCGATCTGCATTGTCGCTTCCTCTTGTAGATGCTACCTGCCAATCAACCTTTACGGCCGCCCCCGCTCAGGGTGTTGGCCTAGCTCGGACGTGCGTCGCCGTCGTGCAGCGCGATCACTAGATTATGTAACCCCAATCCCCAACAGGCAACCATGCACGCGCGCATCACGGCTGTCGTGTTTTGATTTGTGTCAGATAACGGACAAATCGGACTACGGCGAGTACGTGTGCGTTGCGTCCAATGCACGGGGCAGCGACAACGGATCCGTACTCCTCAACGGTCAGTCATCACTGACGCCGCTCGCACCGCAAAATAACGTAGCTGGACTGGAGAGTGCAGACGGTCGCCGCCGACTCCGTTTACTGTTTATTACAAAGCACAGGGCTTAACATTTAATCATGTTACAGAGCTAAACGTGGCGGCGCTACAAACTCAATTGTTATTGTAGAAAAGTTGTCGTGGGAGTGGCATGTGCTGCAATAAAACATAGTTGTTTTACAGTTGTTTTAATATGTTTTCTCTCAAGCCGGAAGAAAAATTATCTACAGCTACAATCGAATTTCGTTTTATTTCTCACACAAGCAGATTCATAAAGTAACATTTATTTTGAAGGCGATATTAGTGGCCACGACGTAACAGCATGTTTTGTGGCAATTAGGCTATTCAGGCTACTTTCTTTTTTTAGGTCATCTCCAACCAGTTCTTCGGTTCTGTAGTGTTACTGGTATCCTTATCACGTCCTGGGTTACAGGTTTCATACACCCGTATTGCATGTATACAGCAGCTGTGACTGTCCCTAGTGTCTGGAACAAACTACCGACTTACCTTCTCGCTGCAAACAATCTACCAGTTTGCCGCTCAAAACTGGAAACTCTTCTATTCACTGTTGCTTTTTCAGGCGAGTCATAACTGCTATTTTTTGCTTGATTCACCATTGCCACTAATGTCAGATTCTGATGCTGATGGCATGAGTAGGCACAGGATTCACGTTGAGCGCAATGTGTGTAGAATACGTGAGCAGCGTACAGAGAGTCGCAGGTCGGACAAGGCAGTCTGATACAGCAGCAGACGTCCATTCGTCTGATGCACATCTCTACCAGTCTCCGGCAGCCAGTGATGACGACTTGACGTGGCTTAACAGTGACAACCACCAGCCGAGAAAGACCGGCAAATATCAGCTCTCAATTATTATCTAATGTCAATTCAGAACTTGCACGATGCATTATTGTCACTTTTATGTTTGATTCAACAGCCGAAAATAAACTGAAGTAATAATGATAAAAATGAAATACAACAAAAACGTCTTTAATATGGTTCTGAACTCTTTTATTGGTATTTTCATTCAATAGCCAACGTTAATCGCTGACTATAAAATTCTTGGTCGGCCAATCCTCCAACTAAATAATTTGATTTTCGATTTGTTTGATCGCCAACAAACAACCATAATTAAACTACAGTGATCTTTCACATAAAATACGGTTATTTATTTCATTTTATCACAAAAAGGCTTTGAAAATGTTGACGATAACGAGTAAAATTTCGCTCATGGCTGTAACGTATTGGTGGCTGTGATGCATGCTACAGTGACAGCGGAGCATTTACGCGAGATGGCGGCGCACTGCACTTCCGGTCACGTGACTGATTCACGATGGCTGCCACTTCCGCTCACAACTGTTGTTGCTATGCGACTGTTTGCGTAATGACAGGGCACTGTGCTATGATTTTCTTTTAATATACGCATAAATTGAAGTTTAGTGGCAACTAATAAACTAAGCTTATGAAACTGCAATTTTTATTTACTAATTTGTTGACGTTTCAGCCAGCTGCTGTTGCCTTCCTTGGAACGACTTTTGATTGCCGCTAGATGTCGCCACGGCAATGCGAAGCAAAAAGTCCTGCCAACGAACAGAAATCGTTGCCATCAACAGAAGCTGTTGCCGAAACGTCAACAAGTTATTTAATACTTTGTCGAATAGGCCTACTCATAGTTTGTTGCTGACTGAGATTGTGTAATTTTAAGAATATTTCTTACATCTGTTGGGCTGTGTTGACCAAGCTTAGAAAACGTATTCGAGCTAAATTTCGTGAGCATTTTTTGTGCAAATGTAGCTCAAGTTTTTTTACCGCACTAGCTTTGTGGTATGTGCTACGTAAATTCTGTTTAAGAAACAAGAAAGTAAAGTTTTTTATTAGGCCGCCCGGAACGGCAGTTCCCAAAACGCCTTATGTTTTACAAAAGTTTTTTTTTTATTTTCAACGCGAAATCTCCGATGTCTCTTGGCCGATCGCCGCGAAATTTTGCATCATGCTCGGACGCATGTTCCATTTTATAACGCCGGTTCAAAAATTTGGGGCTGCCCCCCAAAAAATTGAGGGGGGGCGAAAAACACGTTAATTTTGGCCCGATTCCGGACCTCTTCTCACTTTGCGCGCGAATATCTTCGGAACGGATAGAGATATCAAAAATCGGAAAACTATTTGACCGACAGCGTTTCCTCCCGCGTTGGGCGAAAAAAGTTTGGTGAACTTTGGTCCACTAATTACGGAGATTTATAGGTGCAATTATTATACCCCAAAAATCAAATTTTTTGAAATACCATATTTCGGCCCCAAAAGGGCGCTGCGCCCCGAAATTTTTACACGCGCTACAGAATGACTAAGTCTTGCTAGCGTATACCCCACCGGGGATGGGGGCTCCCCCAGCAATTTTTTTTCAAAAAGGGGTCAAAAAGTGGCTTAAAATGTAGCGTATGAGCCTCAAGATCTTTGGCGCTAAGGGGATTAGCCTAATGAAACTACCACGTGATGTGCCGCTAGATGGGGGTATTAACCCGTGTACAAAATTTGGGGGCACTGCCACCTTAAAATTTGGGAAGACAAATTTGGCGCGATTTAGGACAACTTTTGACTTTCACCGCAAATCTCTTTAGAACGGATTAAGATATTGAAAAGGGGTCAACTGCGTTATCAAGTACTGTTTTTTCCGCATTGAACAAAAGAAATCTGGTAAACTTTCGTGTATTCACCACAAAGTTGTGTTTGCTCATTCCGACCCACCTAACATCGACAGTGCGCGCGTTTTTGGACAACTTTGAACTTTGACCGCGAATATCTCTAGAATGAAAAAAAAATATGACAAGCGGTAAACGGCGTTTTCAACTACTGTCTATTCCACGTTAAATGCAGAAAACTTGGTAAACTTGGGTTCACTAACCACAAAGTTGTGTTTGCTTATTTCCACCTACCCAACATCGACAATTTGCGAGTTTTCGGACAACTTTAGACTTTGATCGCATATATCTCTAGAATAGATATAAATATCAATAAACGGAAAACGGCGTTTACAACTTCGATCGATTACACGTCGAACGCAGAAACTTGCTGAACGTATGTTCACAAACAATAAAGTTCTGTTGTCTCATTTCGAACCATCCAAGTTTAACACTGCACTTGCTACACATGTATATGACAATGCAGTTCCGTTCGGGTCACGTGACTTTGCTGCAAACGAAATTTCAATCCTTTAACTGTCTCCCCAATCGGACTTACGGCGCCGGGCGGCCTCACGTTGGGCTCTGCCACATATTTCTACTTTATCTTATTTCTTAAACTTCGTCGTGGTTGTTGACTCGTTGTTAGTTAACATTTTAAAATTCTTTTAATGTCTCAAACTTAGCTAGATAAATGTTCAGGTACATTTAATCGGTGTCTGTGACAACTGACCTCTGTTACAGTACAAATTCAAGCTTTCAGTGACGAACTGGGCAACATTTCGTTGCCCTTTTTATACTTGTTTTTTATTTTGTTGGAGAATTAATTTGCATCATGTTTAACTTCAAAAGTCACTACACACTGTAATCTGTCATGTTTTGGATTCAAAATATCAATCATTTATGAAACAACAGTCAAACCAACCAAACATTAAAAGCAAAAGTAAAATACTAATGATAAAATGAAACAAAGTTGTCTTCGACTTGTTGAGAATTTGTTGTAGAGTTAGTCGCACAAGTAGCTGTACAGAAAATACGCAACAAAAAATTCGCCACAAGTTGACGTTGTACAACAAACAGCGAGTCGTACTCGTACAACAAGTTTCACAACTTGTTTATACAACAATTTTTTAGACAATCGAAGTAAATGCAGTTTGCGTTAAAAAACAGAATTCTGCTGCAACTGAGAGGCGCCCTAGCAAGTATTTCGATTTCAATTTCTATTTAGATTACGCGTAAGTTAGCTCTATTCCTCGACTGCAAACGATTGATCTAATTAATACCCAGCTGATGTAGCTTACGTCAAAATAGGTTTACTTCTAAACGCCGCAGGATTTTGTGCTAATAAAGCGCTGGGGCTGTTCACTCCTATTATAGGGATAGTAGACGTAGCGCACGTCGTCCAAACCTCACCGGAGAGTCGACAAACACGACGAAAATCGTGCACCTTATTCACTGCATGATGCTCTAACCGTAGTAAATCTCATCGTCAGATAAGCTTAAGTCGTCTAACAATGATGATACAGCAACAATAAGCTGCACTCGTCATAATATTGGCTACGTCTATCAATCACAGCGCATAAGCCTACTGTTCTTCCGTCAATCGTCCCGCTATTACTGCAACTATTGCCGCATCTTGGTACCTGTGACATATGACGCCTGTAGGTTTAAAGTACATTCAGTCCGTATAGGTCCAGTGTTGACACATCAGCTCATCTGACGACGTCCAGTCATTGTTCAGACCAGCCCACGTTATGCAGCTTTGCATCAACTTATGTCTCCCAGCCCGCCCTGCAGCCAAAGTATTTTCGGTACGTATAAAAGTAGCTGACAAGCTGTTCCACGTTTGTCATTCGGAAGCGCCGGAAGTTCTACTTAGTACGTCAGACGTTACTTTCAGATAGGCCTACTTCAGTAGCTGCGACATTTAATAGTTGCCATTAATACGACTTCGTTCAGGTTTTGTTATTTAGCAAAACTACGAAAAAATATCAGCTCAGGTTGGTCCACGTAAAAGTAAGCCCCGGCTGTCATACGTTTATAACTTTATCAAATGTAAGTCGATTTACAGAATTTTTTTACTAGAAACGCCGGTAGTAAACTTGAAAGACACTAAGCATCACACCCTAAATGCACTGTAAAATTATAGTTGTTTTGTTATTTACTGCAAGTTACAGGGCAATGACTTCGTAACTCGCATATTTTAAACGTGGTTAGATTTTGCATGGTAATGTAGCGACGCGTTCAAGGTGTGATCTAAAATCTTTGATGAAAACTAAATTGCAGATTTGCTTCACAGTATATCGGCGAAATGGTTCTGAACATTTTAATGCAATTATGACGAAAACTTTACGGCTTACTTTTTAATGGACCAGAACTTTGTAGAAGAGAGACTGCGACTGCGTAGCTGTGTGATCGACTCGGTGTGTGTTCGATGAGGCTGCGTGACCGGCGGCAGCGATGACTCTGATGTGGTTACTGCTCACGGTGACGGTCACTTGCCTGTGCGCCAGTCCTCGCTGTAGGTCGAACCCCGCGTCGCTGTCGGTCAGCGCCTACTGTCAGAAGCTGTGTTTGTGGGGTCGTGGAGGCAACCTGTGCCACTGTAACGCGGTGCACTTCGTCGGCAAACGGCGCGACGTTCGTCAGCAGCAGAGCGCCGCCGACGACCAAGAGACTCAAGCGTTGACCGCACCGGGGCAGAACCTAGCCGGCGATGACGACGTCGGAAATAGGCTTTGGACTAACGAAGTCGACTACGACGACGACGACGATGACGATGATGCACCGTTCAAAGCGCCAAACGACTGGCTGGACGACGAGAACTCAACGTCAGCGGATGAGGTCTGGTCAGAAGCGAGTCCAGATCTCCGCGGTCCGTCGCCGTTGGTCCGCGGTGAAAACAGTCGTCGACGTCGTCAGTCAGCGATCTACCTCGCTCTGCGGCGGCGTCCAACCAGACGTCAGGCGGACGACCAACTGCTGGGCGATAGCGCCAAGAAAGGTGAACGTCATCAGCAGAGTCTGATTGTGGATGATGCGAACGACGACGACGACAGGCGTGGTCTGGTGACGCTGAACGTACTGACGCGCAAACCAACCATTCTCGGCTTGCCGTCTAAGACGAAACAACTGCTGCGAAAGATCACGTCACGATCATGTGAGTTTCACAACAAAACGTGTAGTTAGGGTAAGGATGCACTAAAGCAGTGGGACGCCATCTTACCATTTTTTTCCTGGAGGAGCATGCCCCAGAATTTCAGTATCAGGCGTCTCCCACTTTTTAAGAAATACCGGGCCTACTTCTGTTCACAGCAATTCGCAGCACTTTATTGGCGATTGCAAACCCATCCTGTACATTTAAAAATTTACTAGCATGTTCATGCGTAAAAACTAAACAGCCGTGTCAGAATTATTTGAGCTAAATGATAATTTAATGCAAAGATTATGTGATTCAATGATTGTGGCTTATTTAATGAAATTCTTACGGGTCCGTGTCACTCACAAATTATGCATACTAATAATAGTCGTTTTGCGTAGCGTCTTATGAAATATGTTTTAGCAGTCATCACCATCATGTTAGTTTAAAGAAACTCTAAGACCGACATCGTCCAAAAAGAAAATACATATTTACTTCAAAGTCTACGTCGATTGAATACGTGTCAAACGTGAGTCACAGTAATACACATAGGTCTGTGTAATAATGCAGATCAGCTTTTGAGAGGTTAAATTCATCGTGGCCAGCAACGTCAAAGATGAGAAGGATGTCGTTGTTTGCACTTTTTTCCGAGTTCAAACACGCATTTCCATTACACTGTTCAACAATGTTGTTAATAATTAATTATGGGGGTTCCAGTCCGTCAAATTCCAATTTGTGATTTTCCAATCCTGTTTTTTTCAGTCGCTTTATAAACCGAGGCCCGCAATCCCAAATTTTGTGGTCATGACCGACATCGGTGGCGCCCAGTGGTGAGTACGTAGTAACAAGCAGTGTTGTAACAAATACTAAATAAAAGTATTTAAATGCAATACAAATACTTAAAATTTTTACAGTATTTAAATACTATTTAAATACTATTCAAATACTGTAATATTACACGACAAAATTTTTTATGCCATTTTTTATTTCTCAGTTTAGTAAAAAGCACAGCAAAATGGTAACAGTCTAATCAATCAGTAGACCTAATCGCTAATGGACTAAAATCACAGATGTCTGTCAGTGTCATTAATCATCTGACATTAGTTCATCTCTCAGCATCAGTTAATTCATCTCTCAGTCACTAGTAATGCTGATTAACTTTCAACTTTGTCAGTTTTTCATGCAGTTTGTCACCAAGTTTATTTCGCCTTTTTTGTCAGTACGAGTGAAGCTGAACTGAACAGTTTCTCCACTGGAGCGCTTGAAAGTAGGCACGTGTTGTAGCGAACAAAGAGTTGATTGACAAAAGGGTGTTTGTTCAGCATTGACAGTTCGTTACTGCTGTCACTGAGATAATCTAGGTGTGGCTGCGAGTGCAAGTGTTCTAACATTCAAACAGTGCTGCAGTGGGTATTTAGATACTGTCAAACAGGCAAACGCTGACAAAGAGTGCCGGAGTAAGTAATTAGAAATTTTTTATTTTCAAATACTAAATACTTTTTTAAAGTATTGAAATACCACTTCAATTTATTATTTAAATACTTTACAACACTGGTAACAAGATTGAGAGTATGGCATAGCTGCATAGTCATTAGTGCAGCCAAGCTAATCAGAACCTAATCTTTTACTGAAAATCATGTCAAGGAATCATGCATGCTGAAAGTTGGCGAAAAATATTTGCGCCGAAAAATATTTGCGCTCACGTGTTACGTTATCGTTTCACTTTGCTACCCCAATGACGTCGGCAGAAAAAGCATCTCCCATCACTCCTTCGATGTTTCATTTTTGGTGCTTGGGTATTTTCACTTAGTTTGTTTTCTCTGATAAATCTACTGCAGGCGCTCATACTTCTATAGTCTCTTCAAGAAAGACAGTCCTGGGCATTCCAAAACTGTCCAGCACTTTCACGTGCCAAATGTTGTAGGCTACTTTCCACATTGCAGTTTTGGCTTTTTTCTTTGTATGAAAGGTTTCCTGTAGAAAGCCTTCGACTTGTCTGTTTGTGTGTAATGTGATTGCAGATTTGGCGACGCCGAACTTGAGCGCCCACTACCGAATGCACGACTAATCATCATCTCATCGTCGTATGAAACGCACAGAACACGTCTTGACTATAGTCGAGTACTGTTATTATATCCATCGACCGCCCAGTTCTGTACACTGAACTGCTCAAGAACTGGCTGTTTACTTGCGCTAGAACCATGAAATAAGATTTGCATGCATTAATTTAACCCTCGATATAAAAATATTCATGACGAATGCTGTGATCCCCTAGATGGATTTTGAGGAAAAAAAGAAGCTAGAAGGCAGAGAATAAAAAAGGCTAGGAAAGTAAAGAAAGGGATAGAGAAAAGGGAAGGGGAAGAAAAGGGGAATAAAAAATCAAGCGGAAACAAAAACAGGGAAGGAAGAGAAAGTGGAGAGAAAGTTCAAACTCAAATCTTGCAAGAATTCTAGTTAGGCTACGGCCCTGCAGTACTAAGGCTATGGTACAAATATTGTATATATAACGACGAAACGTTGCTTGGGACAATTTTTGCGGACATCCTGTATCTAACAACTGTTGAAGAAAATCAACATCAAGGTTATGGCTGAGCCATTTCACCGCAAGAGACGAGATCTGTTTAGAGCAACAAAGCCGTGCCAGGCGGCGAGGCCAGGCAGGGCTGGATACTACTGGGGACACGGCAGTGCACTCCTGGTGCAATCAATCTCCATACAGCGCGATTTGCACGCGCTGAATGCCGATGACCCACCGGTTGGCTGCGTCGTCGCATTACACGCTTGGCTCGGACAAATGGCCGCCGACGACGCAAAGCCGAAACGATACAGCAGCTCAGACTCAGCGCGCGTAGCAGCAAGCTTTCTGCATCAGATGTTTGTGTAGCGCCGACGTAATACCCCGTTCTACGAGTTGGCTCTAAAAACGCTCTAAAGGCGCGTTCGTACAGAGCGACGTAACTGAACTGAACTGACACGGTTTAGTTTTTGACGAACTGACCAATGGGCAAACAAGGCGAACTCATTAGTCATTGGTTGACGCGTACGTGCCCATATGATCACATAAATACCGATGCCGTTATAAGGTGCCTACTGTAATGCATTACTGCTTGTCCATTGGCCAGACCACTCTTAGAGCCAGCTCGTGGAGCCAGCTTCTTCGTGTAAACGGTGTATAAATCTACCACTAAGCGCCGAAAATGCAGGACTAAAATTTGACTGTCTTGAAAATTAATATCGGACGGCTGAAAAAGTTTTTGACCGCAAAAAATGTGTTGCCTGTAACAAGTCGAAAATAAAAAAAAATGTAGGAGTAAAGTTACCGCCACTTTCTTCTAAGTTCGAGCAAACAATTCCATTGCACTGTTTAGCAAAATGTTGTGACATCACTAATATTTGACCACTCAAATGTTACTCGATTTCTAGTCCTTCAAATTCCAGTACGTAGTTTTCCAGTCCTGCATTTTCAGTTGCCCTGTAAGTCGCTTCTTCTGAGAAAATATATTGTCAAAATAAAACCATACTTTCAAGATGCTAATAGTGCGGTTGCTCAATTGTTGGATATTGTCATTTGCTTCGTACAGAATGCGCAGCCAGTTTGCCGTTATCGATTTTCTTCATCTTATGCAACCCTTCGTGCGTTGTTTATGCCTTCATCACATTGGGGAAAAGCGCTACACATTGTGTCCGATCTGTCTGTTTTCGGTACGTTCAAATATTATACTAGGCCTATATAACGTCTTTTTTATCTAGTGTAAGTTGATACGTCTGTAGCGTGAGTATGGAACGCCGTTTTACTATTTAATCCAGAATTCGTGATATGTATATATCAGGAATTCGAATTCGTAATATCTGGATTAAATAGTAAAACGGCGTTCCATACGTGCGCGCTTATTTATATCAATGCTGTTTATAGGTTAACTTCCTTATAACTCAAGAAGGAAAGCCGCACTGCGGTGTGCAAAAAGTTTAAAAGTGTAAAAGTTATGGCTATGTAAGTTAACCGGCTAAACTATTTGGAGTAAATAGGTATTAAGAATTTCAAATTTCCTAGCTAAATTCGGTCATAACTTAGGCCTATGTTCAGAGAACTGATCGATATTAAAACCTTGTAAAAAACACGTTCTGATGCTGCTTAACAACAATAATGTAAGTTTGAATAATCTCATCAGCCTCGCTGTTGCGGCTTGTTTAATTGTTATTATTACGCTGTGTCTTCAGTTCTGGTTGAATACGCCATCATCGCTCGCCAATGCTCACGTTATTGAATTCTTTGCGGTTTACTGAGACACTCGCTGTCCGTCCATCTCCTCGTCCGTCTGTCTTTCTATCATGTGGACGAAACGGAAATCGCTTTGTGCTCTCCACTCAATGGCACGCAATGAAATGTCTGGCATCTAGGTCGTATGCTGCAAGATGCTTCCGACAAACAAAAAGAAAAACAAAATAAATTCACGTCTGCAGAAAAGCACCAGTTTGCTGTTCTCATCTGTCTTATATGTGGTACAAATAGGTGTTTTAGTGTTCTTGACACGGCGTTTTGCACGATCTGTGAATTATGCAATGTAATTAAATAAAATTAATATTCGGTCAGTGAATTACCAACTACTGCAATTAGCCTATATGTAGGCCTATAACCTGCATAAGTTTTTGAGACCATTTCGACATGAGGCTTTATTTGAACAGAACAACAATAACAACGGCATAAGAATGACGGCATTCGAAAAATATTTTAGTATTTAGATTGACCCATAATGACAAGATGATAATGACCGATATGTGCTGAGCTGCGTGATAATAATTTAGACACGTGCTTTATGTTTAAACGTCGCCTTTTCTACAACGGATATGAAAGCGAAAAACTACATGCAAATTTTTATAATCTCGACTGCACAAGAAGAACAGTACTTCAAACATTTCGTTGAAAATATCAATCAAAACAAGAAAGACGAAGCGGTCTGACTAAGGCGCTAGCTCGCACGTGCGATAAAAATAAAATAAAAACGAAACAAGCTAAAACAACAATGTAGGGGCCTAAAACAGCTAATAACAGTATTGTGCTTTATCACACTACGAGTGAACCCCTGCGATAAAAATACATTTTTTTCTCTAAGTTCGCAGCGCAGCGTTTTGCTATGTGATAAACAGTAAACGGAACTGACGGCAACAATTTCCATTTGTTTTCGTTTTACTTTATTTTATCTCACTGCACATGTACGAACGCGTTTAGTGCAGCGTGCATGAGAAGGCCTGCTGAGGACAGGGACGCGGCGACGCTGCTTGTGTTAGTTACTGTTGCTGCATGTAAATGGAATTCTTGTGCATCTATGCGCGCCGTACGACGCTGCAGTGCTGTTGCTGCTGCTGCTGCTGGGGCGAAGACGACGCACGCCATGCATCGCAATCAGGCGCCCTATCACCGGCACACAGCAGTTGCCTGTCCGTCCGTCCGTCCGTCCGTCCGGCACATATCAGCAGCCACGTGACTTCACTGACTACAGACACCGACCGCTAAGACGACGTCGCGTCTCGGTCATCTGTCAATCGTCCTGTAGTGCCCGACCGTGTATAGTGACGTCCCGTGTGTGCTCTAACCAGCTTTAATGCAAAATTGTGTCATAAATCGAACGTAAATTGTTATGCGACCGCCCTGATAAGCTGCGTTACGGCTTACGTCTATTTGTCTGACTCTACGGGCACCTGACTCGAAAACAAAAAGAAGTATAGAAGACTCAAAATTGATGTAACGATTCCGATAGAGAGCAGTAACCGAAGTGCCATTTTTCATTTCAAAATGTCAAGCTCAGCGAACGTCAAAAACCTTCAGAGAACGACGCAAATCTTGCGTAAACACGGCGTTGACCTAATGTATTGTGAGTGTTTAGTTTAGAATGATGAACACAGAAAAGCGGGCTTTCAATTAAATTCGAAATAAGTTGTTAGTTTCATGTACATAGCTAAGGGGACAGCAGTACCATTATGTCGCGCTGGAGCGACATGTCTGGTTAATTTCATAACGTCACTAATAAACTCAAAACGTTCACTATTCACCGCTTCTTGTGTTCTGCATGCTCGCATGATCCAGCGCTACAGACTGTCGACGGTGACGTCACAATGACGTCACGAAGTCACGTGACGCCGGCGCTTGTGCCGTTGTTGTAGAGACCACGTGACAGCCAACAACGCGTAGAAATACACTAGCTCCGAAAACCTGCACAAGCAACGAAATATAGTGCGACTCATCAACCGACGATCAGCAAATTATCATGACTGCTAGTAGAGAATGCACAATAATGGGGTGTTTACACGATCCAGCAGACGTTTAGCAAACTTCCAGCAAATGTATTCAAAATACACATGCTAATGCTAGACGTTTGCTGGATCGTGTAAACACCCTATAAACGTACGTACGGTATCCTCGGTACAAAGACGAAATTACTGTCGATAACGTAAGTTAACACATGTCCAGTTAAACATCTGAATTTTGCAAGATAGTGCGGAAACCAGATTCGAAGCGATCGAATTGGCAGATTTTATTCTTACTTTTTTCAGAGTTACCCGCGAATGCAAAAATAAAAGCATGTTTCAAATCCTTTGATCTTTGTCAGCTAAAATCGGCACACCGGTTATTTGCGTGCTGGGAAAAGTTGGCACCAATTTTGGTTTTTCTACGCTGTTTTATTTTTACGTTAGGAGTCCGTACACGACAGACAGACGGATGAACGGAAAGACGGACGGGTAAGACCCGTAATGCGGCTTATTAGGACGGCCGCACAGTGTACAATGATAATTTACGATGTCATTCACAGCAGTTATGTTGTCGATGACATCAGGACGGGCGTCTATGCTTGAAGCTCGGGTATGTCTAAACTAGTAGCGTATATTGGGATCAGCTATTACCACCGAGTTTCGTGACTTGTGATTCCTTAATCTAACGATGTTTATGCAAATGAACAGCTGCACACTTTGCCAATCGATGTCAATTTTAAAAAGACATTTTATGCACAACCGTACACATGGCAGTTAGTCAAACAAGAAAAGATGCTGTCTATACCTATAGAGTGTCTGAAAGGCAAGCCAAGGCCAGACGGATGCAGGTCGGTCATTGGATAGCACGCCAAACACACCAAGCATGGAGTAGATGTGCAGACAGCAGACTACAGACGCTGACGTCACCAGCGCACTGGCCGTTCGCCAGACCAGACGTACTGTTCGACCACTTCGAAGTCTGTTCAGTCCGAGGTAGAACGAGTGGGCGGGCAGCGGCAACGAAAATGTGGTGGCGCTGAGTTCGGGGTCGCTGTAGTGCTTACAGTCGACGCTGTTGTCGTGTTCTGTATCCGCCACGTAACCAGCTGTCGACACTTGCCGATAGTCATCCTCTTCCGACGCTACGGCCGCTATGTTTTGTGCGCTGGTATCCGGCTCGGCTACGTCATTACAGGCTGTGACGTCATCGTATCCGGTGACGTCATCGCGGTGATCGTACGCGCGGTTCTCGAACAGTACTATGTCGTGCGGTCGTCGTTCTGTCGACGACGATTTAGTTCTGCCCCAATCATCAGGCTCGTTGTGGCGTGATGCAGTCGTCAGATGGGCAGACGCGTCGAGCAGGTGAGACTCCGCGACGCACGCGATGCGTTGACCCACCTCTGCATCAGCCGACCGTGACGTCACTCGCCACGACTCACGCCAGTGCCTCAGCAGTCGGCTCAGACCCAGTCTCGGTCCAGCGGCTGACGAAGAGTCCGCGACACCTGCGCCGTCCTGCAGCAGCAGGTGCGTCCTACTCGAAGCGTCCAGCGAGGAGCCGAGTTGTCGTCGACTGATGTCGCGTGCGGTCCCGCCCAACTCCAGCTGTCGACCGTCGCGATATCTCGAAGCGGCATTAGTCTCCTCAGATTCAACGCCGCCGTCCGTGATGTTGTGCTCTGGGACGGGCGGCTGGTCGTTGTTTGATGTCTGCGGATGTTGCTGCTGTCTGTCCTCTGAAGAACTGGACTCGGTCTCCTTTTCGACGTCGTTGTCGACGTCGTCGTGGCCGCTGTCTGTGGCAGTGACGCTCGTGTGCTGCCCGGCGGTGCTGCAGTGTTGTCTGCAGTTGCCGGGTGTCCGGTCGTTCAGCTTGCGGCGACGTCGACGATCGGTCGGCTGTAGACTGACGTGCCACGTGCGCGTCGGCGACTCGTCACAGCAAGCGTCCGAGTCCGACCACAGCAATCGAGCCGCCGCCAGCGCCGTCACCGTGAAGTCGCGCACCGCCTCGCTACCCGCCGCCATACTGCTTCCGGTCACGTGACGACGTCGACGACTGCGCCGACGATATTGGAAGAGCTTGTGAGACAGTTTGAGCGTCGTGGTGGTTTTGGTGACCTCGAGGTCTGACGCAAGCTGTTGGTCGTCGCTCGAGTCTGAGGTCGACGTTTGGACGTGTACGTCCACGTCAGTAAATGCTTGTCGCTCGTCCGTCGCAAACTCGTCGGCTTTAGTCCTGGCCACTCGCAGCCTGGACAGATGTCTGAGCAGCTCATAGCGTCGTGTGGGGTCGTCCATGCACTGGTCGACGTGACGCTTAGCGCGGATGTAGGCGGCGGTTTGACGGCGCGACCTGGCGGTCAGACGAGAGTATCGCGCCAACCGGAAGCACTGACAGACGACAAGAAACACCGCCGCACAGCCCCACGTCAGCGACACCACGTGACATACCAACAGCCACAGGCGAGTTTGCGGTCTGCTAGAAATAACCAGGTAGGTGGCGGACGTAGCCAGCAGGTAGACGGACAGTGCGGTTGTGATGAGGCGTGGATGTTTGATGGAGCCGGGCTGTTGACGCGGTTTGACGAGCGCAGAGAAGATACGATCCAAGATCGTCAGTGTCGACACTATGCCGGGCAGCACCAGACCGTGAACCAACTGAACCAGCGCAATCGGAAGTCGCCCGGTGGAGTGGTAGGCGTCGATGAGTAAAACAGACGACTGGGCCAGACAGATCACTCCAACGATAGCACTAACGGCAGACGTCGCCACTGTGGACCGCGGTGATCGGCGACACCGGAAGCAGTATGGCGTGCAGCTCGCCGAGAGTGTGGCGGCCAGTAGGAAGGCACAAGCGAAGCCGTAAACGTGAGCCGGCCAACAAGCTCCCCAGACAGGGCGGGCGCGATACCAGTCGGGCACAGGCACAGGCAGTGTACGCGACGATGTGATAGCGGCGGCCATTGTTACTGAGTCGCTGATGTGTGACTCGGTAATTGGCGCTGATGATATGTTCATGATGACGTCATCGGTGACATCACCTAGTCAACAACACAGAACGACACAATACTTTTCATGTGGTAGAAAATGCATAAAATAAATTAATAGTAATAACTATTAGTGGTCGTAAGCTGGTAATAGTAACTGGCGCAATAAATTTACTGAGCTAAAGTCGTATGGCTGAGTAGACGCGAGTAGTAACTGCGAATCGATGCTGAGCGAAGGCGAGTAATTATAAATCGCTCGTCCACGACGACTGATAGCTACGTAACGTAATCAAGCTGACCTCGGTTGTGTTGCTAATACAATCCGTCTTCAATTTGCCGTTAGTTTGTCTGTTTGCCTGTCTGTCTGGCTGTACGTCCGTCTGTCTGTTGTTGTGTGCTGCCCAGTCACCAGGAGTGCGTCTTACAACGCCACGCACAGCACAGCTGTCCAGATGCAGCGATAGATTGCGAAATTACTAGCTACTGTTGCTGCTGCTGGCGTTAGCCCGTTGCCTGGCAACGGCGTATCCTCATCCGGCGTGCAGCGCACAGTCGCAGATTAGCGCCAATGCACCGTACAATCAGAACAGATCGAGATTTGTGGCTTGTGGTTTATATATAGTTCACTTTGTTGTTGTTTTCGTCGTGTAGTACAAGTTATTTCAATAGCGAATTAGCAACTGGGCATCCGCATCCCACATTCACTTCCTAGAAATTTTGACAAGAGCGGTCTCAGATGACGTGTTTACAGCGGTTTTAATTTAGTGAAGGGCGGCATGAAAACATCAGCGATACCTGCTGTTGGGACAGATGTTTCGTATCGTAATCAGTTTATATGTCTGTCCGATTTCGTGCATTCTGATGGAATGAGCAGTCTGTTAACACGTTACAGAGAAAAACAATGTACGAAACGTACGATTTCAGTACTGGCAATCCGTTGTAATTATTTTCCTTCATGTTTTATATATGTCCATTTTTTCGAAATTTGTGAATGTTGACAAATTATAAAGCAGATAGCTCACATGACGGTAGCACTGTTACAAGTTACAACATTATCATCAACATCATCAAAAGAGACCTAGACAATCTGTCCTCGTAAGAATAGCGACATTATAAAAGTTGCAGAATCCATTGAGAGCTTCAAAGTCAAACACCGTGACAAGAAAAGGCACAGACTGCGAAATACATTTGGTTTTCTGTTCATAGTGTGCGTTGTCGTAATTGGTGCAAGACAGGATGACATTTTGAGTGCATGCGGTGAACGGACTGACGTGTGTGTGCGTGTACGATATGACATCAAATATAGATGAATCTTTCCGATGAAACAGCTGCCGCTGCTGCTGCTTATGCTGCTATTCGGCTCTCGACTCTTATGATATTTACTACGCGAACGTCGCAGTCACGTTGTCAACGGGATATGTTAGAATGTCGACTTGCTGCGGCGACTGCATATCTAACGCATACCGGCCGACTATATTGTGCAGTGCAGTAAATGTTTAAATAATTAATAGCGATGGATACAGCTTTCGCTAAATTAACAGAAATGACGATCTAAAAACGTAAAACGTAGTGAAAATATACATTTAATCACGATCGACAGTAAAACATCTATTATTGTAACGAGGCATAATACACTTTAAACCGTGATAAAACGTGCTTATTTCATGCCTGTGATCGGCAGTGTTCTGCACCGAATATCACATGAAAAACAGACGCAAGATGCGTTTCAATCGTCACACTTAACTAGTGTGAGATATGGGTGGTTGTAACTTTCTTAAAGCACTCCGTAAACTGTGGTGAAAGACAGGATGACGAAGTAGGTAATGAAATGACATCTGTTATTTAATCTGCTTGTATTGTGCTATCTCATAATACCAGCTTCCGTAGTCAACACACGAGCTGCAGAAATTAATATCAGAACCTGGGATTCACTGGATAATTTGATTCGCAACACAGCAAAGACGACTGAAATCATCATCCACGAAAGCAGAAAAACACAGCAGCACAGGCCGCTACCGCTGCCAGGCATTACCCGAGCCGACACATTCTGCATCCTACGCGTGACCCTGACGAGGAGACTGTCAGCATCGGGCCACATCCGGCGAGTAGTCAGCGACTGTTCGCAGACACTCTACGTGTTGCGTGTGCTGCGTCGCCACGGCCTGACTGACGCCGGCCTACACAGAGTCTTCTGGTCAGTCGTCGTCGCGAAGCTGCTGTACGCCTGCTAAGCGTGGAGCGGCTTCATCACGGCATCTGATCGTCATCCCGTCGACGCGTTCTTACGTCGCAGCAAACGTTCGGGCTACTGCCAGTCAGATCTACCGTCCTTCGACGAACTGCTGGAAAACTCCGACGACCGACTGATCAATGAACTTCGCACTAACATCACCATCCAAGCTGGCAGTGGCATTGCAATTACAATTTGCGTCTTAAGTCGCCACACACGCTCTCTATAATCTTTATAGCCACCTGAATGACGCCCAGTACATTGCATTACTGTACAAAAAGTGTTATAACTACATAACCGTATATAATTTTTTTAGTTTTACAGTATATACACTGCTCTTGTCATTTCGGATTTACCACTGTCCTTGATCCGCCACGTTTATCCTGCTTATGATGTAGACACACATTTCTCTTTTTATCATAGAATCTCGAGTCAAACAAAATTTACGTACAAGACGCACTTAACATCTTTGATGGCTGTTTTGCTAATCTATAAAATGTCACATTTTACATTACACGTTTATTCTTTTGTACTGAATAGCGACTTGCCAAAATACATTTATTCCTCACTCATCACCACCCACTTTACTTGCAATCGTGGCTTTATACTTCCATATTTGGGTAAACAGTTCACTCTTTCACCCAATCTCTGTTCGGTGCAAATCCTGAACGGACGAAGACAGTCGCCGAGTAATGTGCGTACGGCAGATAAGGTGACGTGATGAATGTTGATTGATCACTGCGTGCGGAGTATTCTTGGAGCCCCGGTGCAGTCAGCGCAACTGACACGGCCAAGTTCAGTTCAATAATAACAGCTTTAGTATCAACCTACTTTAAGTGAGTCTACTGGCCTCGATGTTTCTACTCAGCTACTTCAAACAAACAACCCACAGAAAACCACCAAGACCAAGACGCATGTACAATGCAAAAGTAGGTATATATATACAATCATTACAATGTACAGCACATTTTGTGATGCACATTTTGAAAAAAAAACTTTTAACGCCAACGTCGCGTCAATAGCAATGTTTGTTACTGCTGGGAAAAAGGCATATTTTTTTCGTATTGTTTTTATTTTGCTACGGTTGAGAAAACTTGCCTGTGTTGCAAAAAACATTAAAACTGGACAAACACATCGTACGTACAAGAGATTCCCTGAGAGCGAGCATAGTCACATAGTGTCACGCACGGACAACAGCTGCGGCTAATGCGCGACCAAGATGAAGATAATGATGAGGAGAAAAAGAAAAAGGAAGTAAGGAGCAATGAGAAGCAGAAGAAGCGACAAGACGCAGAGCTGCAGATGCTTCGGCGGCGTCGCCGATGGACGCAAGATTACAGTCGCGTTCGGTCGATAAGCGTTTGTTGTTGATAAATCATTGCGAGTTCATTCGTGCTTCACCCTTGCAGTAGCAGCAGCAGCAGCAGCATCTCTGCAGATTGTCCGTCTGATGCTGTCTCGTAGTTCAGATCGATAATAATCGCTTTGTAGCAAGCCGCACAACAACAGACGTCCGTCTTGCACGACATCTTGCACGACTTGCCCCGACGCCGAGTAGACCAGTTCTATCAGCGTCGTGCGGCATTGCAAGACTTCGTTATTGCGATAGACTCAATAACACAAGCCCGCACGGTTTCGAAGTATCGACAGAATCATGTGGTGCTAACTTCTGCAATACGAAACCTCTAGCGTTAGTAATAGAAGTATACTATAATGGGTTTAGTGGACAAAAGTGGTTATTTTTAAACATCAATACATGCAATATTTTTCTCCACGGTTAGTATTTCGAAGTGTTTACACTGTATTGTCTAGAGTAGGATACGCGTGGTTAACAGATCTTTATGGGTACAGTCAGGCGTGGCCAACTAATACTAATGTGCACTCAAAATTAAATGTTATATGTAATTATGCCCACGCACTGCTATCATTGTATACTTAATTACAAATCTACATAAACAGGTGCAATTTTAATGAAATTCTGTTCGTTTTGTGTGCATATTATGCCTATGCCATATCCCGATGCACATTTTACTGCAGTCGCGTTATATTTTACGACCGCATGCTCTGCAGAACAGTCGCATAAACGCATGCCGAGATCGGTAATCTGTGGAAGTGACCGACGGATCGAAAGTACGATAAATATCTGCAGACCGGCAATACGGCCATTTCGGCGTTAATTAACGACGCAGCTAGCAAGAATCCACACGGCTCAGTGGTCATTTGCAGCCGCTAATCCAGAGTGTAGCCGTTGGGAGTCTGTAAACTTACAGACGTGGATCTGGTGGTATGCAATGGCCTCTCGCAATCAGTCGACCAGTTAGTCACTCAGTGTTTGTGAGCACAATAACAAAACATAACATTAATTTATTAAAATCCAGCTGTTACGGAAGAACGTCATACTTAACACTACAATTTTTAGTCAATGACTAAATTTGTAAAAATGGGGCTCCGTGGCATCTAATTTTGTAAAAATCCTATAACAAGCGAAAAATCAGATGCCACGGGGGCTCACTTTCACAAATCCAGCTACTGACTAAAAAATTTTATGTAATAGCGAGTCCGATTTTATACTGTTAGCATCAGCGCTCCAAAGCCAAAATTTTATCAAAATTTGTTTATAACTATTGTAAGAGTTATTTTGTGCCGACACGTACACAGACAGAGATACACAAAAAGCCAAAAAAGCATAACCTCTTAGGCGAAAGTAATTATTTACATTATGCGAAACTGATTTTTTGTAAGAATAATCTTATCTGAATTTATACGTAATCTCCTACATGATGAAGCAATAAATTGTTTTCTGAACGTAACACCGTTCAACATTTAACCACAACCTTGTCTACATAACAGATAGCCTAAATTGCAAGAAAACGCATTAGTGATAAAATGATTAAAACATGCAACTACTTACTGGTTTGATGCTGAAATCGTTTGCCGAATGGCAACGTCAGTTCTGCCGTCTCAACAATAATGCCCGGAAACAGGAAACAGCAAACCGAGCGACTGTAAAAATCATTACAGCGAACAAGAAAGCTGCAACAGTCACCACAGTTGACGTCGTTAGTCTTGGTTGTAGTGGACTAATGAAGCAACCGAAGAGAATATAGCGCATGCACTGAGTGAACACGCTAACTAACGCCTCAGCACGGCGCTCTAGTGTTACTGCTTGCTGCTCAGTCTGCTGCGTTACGTCACTACAAATGCGCTGCTTCTGCTGCTGCTGCGGAAGCCGACGCTAAAAGATTCTTGGCTCGCTAAAAGCAGATGTGAATGAGCCTTCATCTGTGATCTGTCCAAGTGTCACCGGAACCCGCCCGAGGGACGCTAAGGACGTTTGCATTCGTGCGATAAAATGAAATAAAGCAAATTAAGACAACTTACAATGCTAACTTTATAAACATGATTCTGCCTTCAGTATATGTTGTTGAATTGTGCTAGTTAGCATAGTCATTTTTATGTGCAATATGCGATATATATAAACTATAAACTGCTATAAACTTACAATTACTGTAAAACGTCGTATTTCGTTTTATTGCAAAACTGTAAACCCCGGCGATAAAATAGGCTTACAACTTCTTTGCAAGTGTGTATCGCTACGTTTCGCTCTGTGATACGCAGTAAGCGGAGTCGACGGCCACCGCCACCAGTTGTTTTATTTTATGTTATCTTGTCGCACATGTGCTAGAGCCCTAAATGATTCTATATGCTCGATCTTCAGTGTATTGTGCGCTCGTGCTGTGCTGGTGTGAGATTAGGCCTATTCCCCGAGGTCATACCAGACGTTTCATAATGGCTATTTTTTCACTGCAGTGGCTGATCTTATCTATCGTGCTTACCTCTTCGGTCTGTTGTCCACATCACAACGTTATCATTTATCAATGTAATGTATGCACTATGCACCTAAATACTCTTTTTTTACACTGCACATGTTTTCTATGGGCTTAATGATTTTTTTGAAACGCTTTTGTGAGGCGATGCTACACGCCGCTACAGACAACGGTACAACAGTATAGACTTGGACCTAACAAAACTAAGTAGTTTCCCAGCATATCATGCACGATGCTACAGTCAGGTAGGTCTATTTGACTTACGATCTAAAGTATCAAGTTTTTAAGACCCTCTGATTTTTCACAATAGGAGTATCTCAAATACTTCGACTAACGTGTGTTAATTTTGTTATTATTTTACGTGTTTTCTAGGTTAAGGATAAAGGTTGTCTATATCTCTAAATCGTAACCCATCACAAAGCTACGTAGCGTCAGCTGCCGTATGGGAATAAACAGTGTTATCTTCCACCCGACACAGGCAAACACCGGTGTTCGATTTGCCTGTCCCGGAAGGATAAAAGGCCGAGTTGACGTTGGTGATTGGTTATATATCCAGATAGTTTAGCTGTCCGTTGGCAGTTGCACACTTAAGTGCTAAACACTTAATAGCGACGCTACTGGTATTTTGATCGTTAGTCAGCACAGCTTGTCGTTTACTAATAAATAAAATTTTATTATTTAAGTCAACTTATTTTACTCACTCGTCACGCTCACGTGCTGAGAGCCACAGCGTTCTAGCCATCATTCTGTTTCCTTGTCGCCACGCCAGCAGTTCGTCGGTTATCAGCGCTCGGGTCAAAATCAAGGTCAAGGTCGCGATGGTGACGGTATTGTGTGCGTGGAACCAACCAGTCGATGAACTGTTGTTGTCTTCTTGTCGTTGTATCGATCGATCCCACTTCACTGACACCGTTCATCACCCGACACGACCGGGTTATAAGCTACAGCTCGGTGCTGCTACGTCACGAGATCACGACCAACGCTTCGACGCTCGGCTAGATGTTGCCACCGCCGCCAACAATTTGTCACTGATACAAAGAAGTCCGTCTGGGAGAATTTGACCCGATCATTTTTTACACAGTAGAGACACGATCTAACTAAAATATTGAAGAAAAATCAATTTCAGCAAAATGTCCTACAGAAACAATTTTTTTGGCATTTTGACCCGCGCTACTAAGCCTTAATAATCAAAGCCAAAATACACTGCAGTGCACATGAATAAAGCTAAGGCAGACTGGAATCTGTTGTAATTCGGCGAGAGCTTCACATATGTTCGGCCAGCCTTGTCATGAACACACGTTCTATAATTTTCGAGATCACAAACCGATCGTGGTCGATGGCGTCACCAAATGCGTCTGGTAAATCGGATAATTCATTGAAGAAAGTCGCATCAGGACCAGTAGTTGGTGGCCTGTAGATGATCGCCATGGTGATGTAATCATTAGTCTTGTTTTCGGTACAGCCGATCTTGACCAGCTGATATTCAAACAACTTGTAGTCGGTAGCGTGCTGTGGTTTGACTTTCATTGATCAACGGTAAATTAGAGGCGCAAAAATTTTTTATCATTATGTGTACACCAGAACTTAATCACACATAAAATATAACACAAAGATGCACTGAAATAAAATGTTACACTAATAGTTTGTAAAGCTTGAAAAGTTCTTGTGCTAATTAATAAACAAGTTACTTTGAAGCGCATCACAAAAACATATTGGGCCCGTAGTGTTGTTAACAAAAAAACATTTATATTCAAATTGTGAAAAAATGTACAAAAACACCAAAAATAAAACATTTGACCCAGGTCTATAGCAATTTATATGTGCACATCACGCTATTATTAAAACGTAACATAAAAATAAATGTACACTGTGTCTCAAAAAATAAGCCACTTTTAATTTTGTGACATCTTTGGTAAATATGGACCAACTTAATTGCTTTTTTACTACATTTACAGATGAACTGCAAAACAAGGTAAAACAAATCACCTAAAATTTGTTTCTGCACTTTCTTGTAAAATTACCATTAATAGCCAGAAGAATGTGCACATGCACAAACGTTAATTTAGATTTTAAGTAATAAATTTATAAAAACCTTTTCATTTGGAACCTTTATTTTTATTCTAATGACTTTTCTTAGTGTTGTGACATCATTTAGCATCACTGCTATAAGTTTGTGACAACGGTTGACGCAGCCATTCCATTAGCATACAGCATGCACAACTAAAAGCAGAATTGTGTAGGCTACGTGCCGACGGCAGACAATTCAACCACACACATAAACGAGAAATAAATTGAACATTATAGACATCATCGAAAATAATGATTTTCGCTATCTTGATATTGAATAAGTGTTCTATAACCGGCTAAACCTTTAATTTTGCAAATTATGAGCAGCAACGAATTTAACGTGAGATGTTAAATTTTGTTTTATTTTTTTCGCATGATATTGCAGAGTGTAATAGTAAAAATCATTACAATCACGACAAATTTGCCAAAGTTATTACAGAAATAGACGTGCCTTACTTGTTTATAAGACAGGGTGTATATAAGGCATAATAATCAGTCCATCAATAATCACTTTGCTGCATAATGTCAATAAGTCAGCACAACGTAAAATGCGTTATAGCAACTATAAAAGAAAGCGTTGGTCGTATGATGTCAGAAAGCAAAAAAAAGTACGAGACGCGTAGATAAAATGAAGCTAACTCTACATCAATAACACGAATGCTGGTCAAACGCACAGGCCACAAATACGCACGGTACATACATTATAAAAATAAACCAAACGACGCATTTCATAAAGAAAATTCACCACGTACATCAACAAGTCATCACTTGTCAGTCGTCAGCTTTATCAAGCCATCTGCATCGCAAGCATTAACCATATCAACACAATGTAATACAGAGTGCATACTTACATGTATGCTGAAAAGGAGGCGAATGAAATCGCGAGACCTGACAACGCGGCACCAAATAGCAGGGGAGGACATCGCGAGACAACGTGAAGTAACGCTAAATGACGCATAAAATTAACTTTAATTTCACGTAACCAGTAGTCAGTTAAACATTGGATGAACTTTGACAAAATAGCGCAACACAGTAGTATAAAAAATAGCAAAATCAATCAGTTTAACATTGAGTAAACTGTGTAACGCGTTTAGTTAGAAAAATATTAGCAAAATAGCACAACACAGTAGTATTAAATAAAACATTGCATAAACTTTGACACGCGTTTAGTTATGAAAATAACGGCACAAATAACAGCAAAATCAGTCAGTTCAACATTGAATAAACAATGTACCATGCGTTTAGTTCGGAAAATATCAGCAAAATAACGCAATACATCATAATTATATAAAAAAAAACATTCTAGCACTAAAACACTAAACGTCTCCATCGTACGCTGAATACGAGAAAATACGCATAACGCACGTGATAATGACTATGCAAAGACATTTGCGGCCGCCTGGCCACGTTTCATTGGTCGGACTGACAGTACTGTCTATGTTCGCTGAGACCCTTTTTGCTTAACTTCTGATCTGGTGCCGCGTTGTCAAGTCTCGCGATGTCGGGTTTTGCGATTTCAGCGCCTTCCCTGAAAAGCTGACGGTTAGCCGTCTTAGTCTACCCATATAGCTAAAAAATAACTGACATTCTTTATAGCGGCAAAAATAACAAAAGCCGGTCACAAACGCGATCGTCGCGACAACAAGCAAAGTAGCGAAAAAGTTTGTTTACTGCATGACGAAAAAAATGGCTAATGAAATGCACCAGCCCAAACCCAGACCTCGCATAGACTGGAGTTAGCAAACAGATACAACGTGACAACATGATCAACATCATAACTACATACAATAAGCTCGGATTGACACGCATTGAGACACGTCACATCAGTTTTATCAGTCATGAGACGACAGCATGACAACATGCAGTCAGAAAGACAAAAGTGTTACTACGTTGACTGATGCTGGACAGTCAGTCAGGTACGCCGATCTTGCGGAGTCAGGCGATGTACTCCTGCAGATGCTGGTGTACAGGCGGACAGATCAACTCAGTCTGGCGTTATTCTCAGACAGCGTCTCCCACATCTTTTAATATACACATCATCACCATCATCATCATCAGCAGCAGCAGCACCAACACACAGCATCATTAGGGCGTTTTATGCGGCCGTCTTAATAAAACGCATTGTGGGTCTTGCCCGTCCGTCCGTCCGTTCATCTGTCCGTCTCGTACGGACAACTAGCTCCTAAACAAAATGGCGTACAAAAACCAAAAACGGAGTAAACGTTCCCCAGCACCGGAGAAACTAGTGTGCCAATCTTCAGCTCAAAAATTTAGAGGTTACGATTAGGGTTAAAACTGGATCGTGCAGTAGGCGATTGCGCATATTGCACATTATATCGGCATTAGGCCGACAAACAAACACGCTTGTTGTGAATCAGTTCGTTCAACGTCATTGCGTCTCTGATGCACTGTCTGCATTCACATGTGACAATGCATCTTTATCTTGATCTTATTAGAATGCTTGTCACAGGACAAGACGTATGATATCAGTATAATATAAGGGATAGATGACAGAAGCTGCATGGTAGTGTCGAGTCACCATCCTGTCGCCAATGCGAATAATCGTCACCATCCCGATCAGCTTCTCTTCTTTGCATCGCTGTTCTTCTTCTTACGGTGAGATCTTTCATCGACGAGGACGCTTCTGA
>Ga0056128_1001092_pt1 | contig 28832 bp, 22 predicted proteins | sample WorMetLIZISLAND2_FD_71113 | JGI IMG/M metagenome (GOLD analysis project Ga0056128, IMG submission 71113) | Marine gutless worms symbiont microbial communities from Max Planck institute for Marine Microbiology, Germany - Olavius geniculatus... ... | reverse complement strand
TGACACTGTTTAGTTAAGTTTAACTGTTCTAGCCTAGGGGCCATAGGTCTCTGTAAAATTAGTTGTCGAGTGGGGGTGTTAGTTGGGTCACATCCAGTTATTAGACGATGCGACAACTCAGTTTTTGTGTCGCTAGTAATTCTATGTTTGTTTATGTCGCGTGTTTATCAAGGATTATTTTCTTTTATTTTCTGATTAGAAAATATCTGTACAAGCCAATAAAAAAGACCATCAAACATTGTTGAATTTTGCAATTCTTGCTCGAAAACGGCAAAAAACGCACCTTTCATATAAAGTCGCCTTAAAAATTGTCATGGTCGAGCCAAAAGGGGGGCATCGCACCGTGGACCTCCTCTTAAATACGCCACTGATTGTATTGTATTGTATTGTAGCAAACCGTGTTAAAACACGTATTTATTTCATAGCCGTGATCGACGGTGTTTTCTGCCTGCATGTACACGTCACGCATGTGATAGCCTACATAGACATAAAAGGATCCGAGGAGGTAAGAGCCTAGCTTATTCATAGGCCTACGTCTTGAAATAAAAGTCGATCATCAATCATTATATTTCGATTTTCGAAGCAAGCTGTTGACGCTTAGCGAGTAGGCCTATATATAACCTAAACATGGCTATTTCCAAAAAATACTAACTTCAGATAACCTTTGACGTATAGAGCGTGCATGTTCCACTCAAATTAACGCATCGCAACGGACGCACCCCAAGTCCCTGATCGACGCATCGACCGCTTACAGTATGTCGATCGTTGCGTACAAAAAATGTAGCTACGTCAGCTGCGTTTGTTACGCACTTTCTTGCGTTTGCTGCGTAGGCCATGTGTTGCAAGCGTTGGTTTGAATGGTTTGGATAAAAACTCCGTCTATTGGTGTCATTTTTCTGTTAATTACTCCATAGGCCTATCATGTATAATAGGCCTATATATTCGCTCTCTGTTTGGAACTTTGGGTGTCGGCCTAATTTGATCAGGCGCCTAAATTGGGAGAAATCAAGTGGTATAGGCTTAGGCTACAACAAAATTACACTGGATAACGTCAATACCCTGTCGACGTGAATTTTCACTTTCGATCGTTGTACAAGAAACGCGCTACAAATAGATGTAGGCCTATCAGTCCAGTAAGTGGAAGTTAAGCTTTAACGGCATATAGCTCACGGAAGCTGGCGATCGACAGTTGCGTGTGATTTCGACAAATTGCATCGGGATGTACTGGTACGCCGTTTACAGTCCTACTGTCCCATATACTCTGGCTGCAGTCACTCATACAAGTTCAATAATTATACAGCCTAGCGCACACAGCACCTCTGAGGTCGATCAAGATATAACGGCGCTATAGAAAGTGATTATTATTATTATTTTTTTGTTTATACCCCCGTTAGTAAAGGTTTCCGGGGTTAAAAACAAAAGTTAAAAACAAAGCTGGAATGGCTATTGTTCCGGTGAATCCATGGAAAACGAGTCGTGCAAAAGCATCGAATTAAAACGTTGGATCGTCACGGAGATACGCTGGAATAAAAACTGGGTTTCTCTAGCTGTCGTTGCCAGAAAGATTATTTATTCTCTGACCCAGATTGCTGATGAACTCCAGTGCTATTTATTATTATCGTACACATATTTGTGTTTGATTTTGTAAGTTTTCTGCACATGTTTTGTGCATAAAATACGTTACCAGAAAATGTTTTTGACGCAGTTAGATTTTTTTCTGGACAACCGCGTAAGCGACTTCGGCGGCTGAAACATTTCTTTTATCTCAATGTCTTAATTTACACACTGCAAGCCTATACCGTCTCTTCTTTTCAGTCGTGCGCAATTTTGCTAAAATGTTTCTAGAAATTTGTGAAAATGTTTTTGAACGTGGTGACGTGTAAAATAGTACGCATTTGACGAAATAAATTTTCTTGCATGTAACAATGCACGTAACAATGGTTCATCTGAATCTGCTCTGCTCTTCACTACAGGACTAAAAACGTAAGTACGTCCGGGTAAAAACCAGACTCGTGTCCTGTCTAAGCCTACACGTACAACATTAGGCCCAGTCTATTGCAACGGTTTAGTCATCCATCAGTAGGCCTAAGCTCTATTCTACATGTACACCGCAAAATGATCGTTTGTGAAATCATCAGGGACCAAAGACGATCTTTGGGCATCATGCTAGCCAGATCGATGATGTTTAGTCAACTGTGCCTAATACTTGTCAGCATCAACGCACAAGGTAGGTCCTTAAATGATTTCGTCGTTCGGGCGAGTCAATCGCCTATGGTTCAGGCACAGTTATTGGGTATGTCCGGTCCGGGATGTAGGGCTATAGCTCTTTAAAATGTAAACTGTGTTAACATACCACGCACCAGTACGGTTCTGTAGGCCTATCCAGTAGCAATAATGACAAAAACAACGAATAAAGAAGCGAGATACATTTATTTATACATGACAAATGTTGCCTATACCGTAAAAAGCGACCAGAAGTAGATGCACATTGCTGTCAAAAGCCTGCCATAACGACACGTATTAAACGTTTTTCTCTCGGTTATAACAACTTTTATCTGGTGTCAAATTAACCTAAATAAACTACCGACCGAGTTATTACATGTGACGTTTTTGTCGGCAAATGTAATCTCAGAAACTACAGTTGAAACTTTAGTATGCCCACTGTATTTCTTCGTTCCAAACTTCGGCTACTGTAGTATACAGAGTAGCCGAAAAATAGGAAAATAGAAAATACTCTGGCTGCAGTCACTCATACAAGTTCAATTATACAGCCTATAGCGCACACAGCACCACCTTTCAGGTGCTGTGTGCGCTATGCTATGTCCGAAAAATAGTAAGCTATCGTATTTTGTCCCGTCGTCAGAATACTGATCAATTTTCAAACTTTTTTATCATTACAATTTTCAAAAAAATTTGCTACTCAGTGGCATGCACATCGCATTTATTATGTTTCTACAGTACCTTGTAAAACAAAAATATCCGAAATCCAGCAATATCTACAAATGGACAGAAGGTCTGATGGTAAATTTTCAAAATATTTAACCGAAATGTTAAATATGAGTTATAGTAAGTATCAAAAACAATGCAGGACATATTAAACGCACATTTGTTTAAATAATTTAAACGATTTTACTGTGCATTAATTTTCAATGTACATTAATGATCGTTGGTGGCTGCAGTCTTGCTCAGTTAACTGCATGAGCATTGTATTTCGATTGTTCGGCTGTACAAGCTGTACACTATTTTGCTAAAAAAATTTTAAAAAAACTTTGTAGCTATGTGAAAGCCTTTTAATGCCAACTTCAACAAATATTTAACACTTTAGTTAGATACTTTAAAAATACACTACTAGACTTTTTGCCCATCTATAAATATTGTTAATTTTTGTTTTTTTTTTATTTTACAAAAGTAATATAGCGACGTAACAGGTGTGTTATGCATGCCGTTAAATAACAAATTTGTTACAGTGCCTACTGGTAAAAAAATTATAAAAATTGGTCAATATTTAGAGAAGATACGCACAAACTACAATAGCTTACTTTTATTGGGCCACCCTGTAGAAAAAAACTTGCTCCTCCGTTACCTAACCATCAAATTGAATCAATGCATTGTAGGCCTATGCATTGTAAAATTCTGTATTAATCATGTATTAGGTAGACGACAAATCCTCCAGAGTGCGTGGCTTTTATCTGAATATAATTGCAGAAAATAATCGGCTTTTAACGGACAACTTTTTGCTGGTGGCGGACGAACGTGAAAACAGAATCGTACAGATAGACACAGAGACGATGAGGACTCAGCTGCCTGTCATCGTGACGTCACAACCGCAGGTGCTTGCTTATGATTGGCTGGGGCGCCGGGTCTACTGGACGTCCGGCCGGAACCGTGGAACTATCTTCAAATACTCCTTCGCCAGCAATGAAACTTCTCAGATCCACACCGACAGAAATGCGAGTAAGACTTATTCGTCTGATTATTTGTGAACTTCTGGAGTTTAAATTATACTGCTTGTGAGAGATGCACGTGCAAGAAAAAAAATAGAGAAGGTGGTCAGTAAAATAAGAAAAGGAATGAGAAAAAGTAACTCTTGAAGCCAATTTTCTGCCGACCGTACTGTTCAGCAGTAGCGGATCCAGAAACTGGGAATAGGGGGCGGAAGGGTAGGGGTGAGGTCTGGGAAAGCGGCTATGCCCCCTCCCCAGAAAATTTTTGAAATTTTGATGCAAAAATAACGCATTTTGGTGCAAAATTTTCATATGTTTTAGATGCATCCGGTCGATAGGGGGAGGGGCAGTCGCCCCCTCACGCACTGCCCCCCTCCGCCCGCCTACTTGAATCTGTCACTGCTGTTCGGTATGTCACACGTTGGTTTAACGTATAAGATGTTTTTTTTTAATTTGACTGCTTTAATGTTGCCGACACTGCGCGTGGAATAACGACGCAAGAACACACTATGGATACATTTCCCCAATATCTCGCCGACATGACCGTGGCTGGGACAGTGAATTTGTAGAGTGACACTAACGTTACTTACTTACTTATTTACTTACTTGCTTGATAACGCAGGTGAGGCGGTGTACACTGGTTTGACGCTGGACATGGGTCGTCAGTTGTTGTACTTCACTGACGAAGCTCAAGGTCACGTGACAGAACTTAGACTGAATTACAACAACCGCTCTGTTGATGACGTCACGACCGATAAGAGTCGAATCGTTGACTCAACCGCTGGTTCCAGACCCAGATCCATCGCCGTAGACACCGTCAACAGGTAATATCTACGCCGCAGTGCATTTCAGTCTGCTGATGATTGATAAATTTCACCGCCAACATAATTCTGGACAATTATTTAGATTTTTTGCCATAAAAAATAGCAATCGTAGTAGGCCTATAAGTCTTTTGTATTCGCCAGGTTATAGCATTATTTTAGTTAGAAGTTTGAAATCTCTGATTGCATTTAATTATGTATACTTATATATTTTTCCATTTCTTGTTTACTTACACACATACTTACATACTTACTTGCGATATACATGTTTAACTGATGACCATGCACAATTCTGTTGTCATGTAGGCCGCATTATATGCGTCTTGTTCGTTTGTCTGTTTGTCGGTTTTCTTCGGGCTCCTATCCCAAAAACGAAGCGGCGTAGAAGAACCAAAATAGTCGTAATCGGCTAAACACGGCAGAAATAACCGGTATGCATATTTTCAGTTCAAAAACATTGGACGCCAAAAATCTCAAGAAGATAATGAAAATGTAATTTAATCACGTCTTGTGCGGTGACTAAATTTACGTACTGCCAACACCTGACATGCTCCGTGACTGGAGTTTGGATGGACGGCCGCATATGATGTCTGCACACGGAACTGACATTTTCTCCTGTCAGTTGTTCTTTGTGACGTGGTTCAGTTCGTTCAATATGCTTTCTGTCATTCGCATCAGTAAAAGTACTGATAAATTTTTCGGTCGTATTACATGATGTGGCTAATCCGCTGGTCACGTGATAACGAGGTCACGTGAGTTTCTGAAGCGGCCTTTCTAGCATACCGCATAATTATTACGATAAGGCTTCCTTTGACTGTCCGTTCTTCCGTATGTCCGTCTTTGTGTTCATTGCGCGCTCATAATTCGAAAGGAAAAACGTAGATTTACCAAAATTGTCGTCAACCTTGAACGGTGCCCAGGTCAGCAGTAACCCGGTCGCCTATCCCGCGTAGGCTAACCGATTTCGGCACCAACGTAGTTTTAACAGCGGAACTGTTTTAAGTTGTTTTTGGCTGTTTTTGCGTGACTTCTACTCAAAAGGGCAAGTTGCGTAGACTCAACTAACTAATCAACCCTTAATTTTTTTATCACTGTTAGCAGGCGTAATTTTATTTTCTAGTGTAAATTGTTGTGTCAGGTGCTAGGACTATTTCTGAGTTTCTGTTGTGCCTGGCACGTCTTGCTAATGTTGAATTTACCGCTGCAAATTTTTATTGGTTGTTGTTTGTGCTTTATGGAACAAATAAAATATGCTGCTAGGTTAATAAAAACCGCGTTGGTGCCGAAATCGGCTATCATGTGCGAATACTCAAGTAACGCAAACCGTCTGGCGTCAGCGTCAAAGTTGCCCAATGCAGCGCATAGCCTGGCGGACGACCGCGTATTATGTCGACACTGAGCCGTCATTTTTGCTCGTTTACACAGATTGTTGTACTGGTGCGACTTCCGTGAGAATGAACACGCAGGTCTCTATGTCTTCTCTCTTAAAGACGAAACCAAATCGCGACTTCTACCTAACATGCAGATCCGGCCCACAGCTCTTGCCGTCGACTTTGCAGGTACGATAATTATTGTTCTCTACATAGCTAGTCTAGCTTCTCGTGTGGTGAAATTGTCAAATATTGGCTAGCAGATTGCAACATTTTATGTCCCGTCGACTAGGATAGGCTAAATGATTGTAAATTAACGATCAAAGTGCAGCTATAAAAAAGTGAACAGCAAAAAAATGGAAATCGCTATTAAGTAAAGACTGTGACACGTATTACAAAATCCGGTTGAGTAGGCTTATATAATCAGACAGTGGCAAAAACACCAGTTCGAATTCAATGGATGCACATTAATTACCTCATAATGTATAATTAACTTGCCTTATTTCAGCAGAACAGCAAAACATAGACCAAGCTATCGTTAGTATAGCCTTTTATACGAAACCTGCGAATATTATGCTGCCTAATGTAGTGAATACACGAGGCGATCGTCGTCGCGACGATCGCCGCGACCGTCTCCTCGTGTATTCACTACAGGCAAATAGCGATAAACCGGCGAACAACGTCTTACTGTATTCAAATCTGCCCGTTTAACTGAGTCACCGTGTATTTAAACGTGCAGATCAGATGATGTATTTCGACGACTTTGGTCCTCACACGTTTCACGTGTTAAATCTGACCGGCGGTAGTTATTATCCTCGGTCTCTGAAGCTGGTAGGCAGCATCACGCCGTTTGCCATTGCGTTGGACGCAAACTTTATCTACCTGTCCAATCAGCATCCCAGGTGAGTAATGCCAAGTAGCGGAGATGCTGTTTTCTCGGGGTGCGTCTGACTGTCTGTCTGCCTGTCAGAGCATAGCGGGCCAGTCGATCAAACTAGTTTGGGCGTTAAATGCTAATAGCTTCAGAACGGTTAACTTGAAGCTACATACTTCAAACTTTGACACGTGTAGTTCGGACATGACCTTTTAAAATCTTTTTTTTTTGAAAAGGAGACGTCGCCAAAGTTAGATGACTGCCGAAATTTTGGGGCGTTAAATGGCGGTATCTCATAAACGGTTTCAGTTACGGACTTCAAATTTGACGTGCGTGTTCCTACTCTCAGGGAGAGTCCGGCATGACCTCAAAAACGGTTGTATTATTTTATTAACTGTCAGAGTCACAAAAATGTATCTTAATTACCGTTTTGGGAATAAACCATTTGGCATATTCACATGTGCACTTCTAATGTTACGTATTCAAATGTGCACTGTAGCGAGTATGCAGTAGGACGTTGTCCCGTACTTTTTGACAGGCAAAGCGTTTTTTCATTATTTAACTAAAGTCTATGTGAAAAATAAGGCTCACAGTTACACATTTACAACTAATATCTGCATTGTAATAACTGTAGGTCTACTGTAATTTTGTACATATTGCAATTTTAAAACAAATTGCAAACCATGCAAACATTCAAGCAAGATGTTGTCTTACGCCACTGTATATTTTGCATTCTAATGTAAGCCTAATTACAGTGAAAAAAACTTGATGATAATGTTTAGAAGCCGTAAATAGGTTACTATAAAGTAATGGTTATGCAAAACTCCAAATTTATGCATAGCCTATGCGTCGTACTAACGGACAGATACTGCGGTGACAATGATACTATAGTGATAATAATAATAATGATGATGCGATTGTTTTGTGTGTTTAATATCAGAATAATACAGAAAATAGACAGAAAAACGGCAATTGCTGTTGAAGAGACGTTGATTGACGCACTATCGGCGTACGGCTTGGCAGTGTTCGTCTTGTCTGGTCAGTGTTTAGCCGACCGTATTTTGCTAACGGTCGAGCTATAATTGTCATGGTTTGTCTGTCCGTTTGTTTGTCACAGACGTATTGTGGCTAAACAGTGCGAGATAGGGCCTAGGTTGCTATTGATCACTAATAGGAAGTTGCATATTAGCTTTAAAATGATCAAAAATCAATGGCTTTGAATGACCTTGAAAGTCAGTACGCGCTATTATATAAATCTTTATTCGCCACACAGGCAGCAACCAAACGGACAGACAGACAGGCATAAAATGATACAACGACTACACAGAAAGAGAAAATGCAGTTCACAACCTCAGTACAGACAGTCCAAACATAACAGAATTAGTGGAATATGACACTTTATGGACAAATGATGATTTACGACGACTTAGTTCAGTGTCCAATGCACAAAAACCAGTATTAACTTGAATAAGCTCAATAGCCTCATCTGTGCTAACCTCAAAGACCTTCCAATAAACACATCGCCAATTCGCCATGCTTTACATAACTGTAAAATCTCACTACGGGTCATGTTAAAACACTCACGTGCATACAGTGGCTTACAATATGACTGAATCAAATGCATAATCACTATATCATTACTGAATCCTTTAACACGATATACAGAATGCCATTCAAGGCTCTAAAGAACTTTGCTTTATATTCATGGAGACTCAGTCTAAGTTTCTTGCCACACAAACTGTAGCTCACAAACATCAATAGCAAGCTTGGCACAGTCTACCGCATAACTGTAACCAACACGTAAAATCATGGACTTGGCAACGTTAAATTTCATATCTAAATAATGTGCCTCAGTTTCACAAATCTTTCACATTCTCTGCAGCATGTTTAGAGATGCTGATAACAAGATTAAGCCGTCTGCATACATGATGCAACCCACATACATCCCGCCAACATAACAGCCAAGCTTTAGTGAGCAATGTCATCAACATATATAGCAAAAAGCACTGGCGATAACAACTCGCCTTGCCGCACACTACAGTGACAGGTCATACATATAATATGCGAAACAGCATCATTCCAACGCACAAAAGCAACACCTCTACTGTACCACTTAATTAACAAGTTAAGAAAACATTTTGGAACTTTACGCTTCATCAGCTTTAAATACAGACAATGATGATTTAACTTGTCAAACGCTTTTGAAACATTTAATGTACAAAAATAAACCGTAGAATCACGAGAAGTATAGTAGTCTACAACTGAACGCAGTGCATAGGTAGCATTATTACATCCAAGTTGCTAAACTGGCTAAACTGTGCAGGGTAGGATTGCAAAATAGATGCAAGGTTGCTATTGATCACTAATAGGTAACAGCATACGCCCTTTCAGATGAGATGAAAATCATCGACCTTGGATGACCTTCGAGGTCACTGACAATCAGTACGATCAGCTATCCCAGCAACAGCGGGGCTTTCTGTTAACACATACTCCATTACTTCGATTTGTTTTGCATTATGTTGTACAACACTCTGTAGGCTACAAGAAGTTGTACAACGAATCAAAAGCAAATAGAAAGCTTACAGCAAATTCAGAATAAGTTGCACAGCAAGTACAGCAACAGTTTTTCTTTATTATTCAAACGACAGAATTTTGGGCATATCTTGTGCGTTCGCTAAGTGATTGCAGTTATTTCAAAATGTACACTACTATAAAATGCACTTGATCCATTTTTGAACAATGAAAGCTACGACAGTATGGCGTAATGCTCTAACTATATTACTGACAATTTACTGTTATTTTTTACTTTTTTTGCAAAATGTTTCAAATTGCAGAAGCTAACAAAATTTAGCATACGCGCTATCAAAGCGTCTGTTTATTACTGTTGTCTATAAGGCGTCAGTGAAACGATTTTTGATCATCGTTTTATTGTTTTTAAATAATTTTATTTTTTGTATCGATATAAACATCTGTATGTCTTATTTGTTTTATTACGATTTTTTTGTAGAAACTTTCAAATTCAGCAACAGATTTTAAGTCGATCTAGGTGCAAAACTGTTTTATTCTGTTGTTTGTAGAAACGAACAGGCAGGTGCCTCTTTTAACCACTTCGGTGAGCAGAAATTCAACAGGTAAGCTCTTTAATATATTTACTATAAAATCGTACAAAAAAGTACGAATAAAAGAAAAAAGTTTGAAACACACATTGTGACAATCGCTAGTCCTAGTGAGTAGACAATAACTCCGATATCCTAACATCCTGCTCAGTAAACTGTCAAACAATCAGAGCAAAAAAACTTCAACAGTTTACAAAGCTATGTAAGGGCGATATGAGTCAAAACTCGAAAACAGCAAAAATGGTTTCGGGGCGATATTATCGCCTGTTGAATTCTAGAGTGGCCAGACTGGTAAGAGTAGGTGCAAAGAGCGTGCAATTATCTTGCACGGGGGCCGAGTTATACAGCTTGAAATCTCCATTGGCTGTAATGCAAAATTTTCAACTTTTAAACGGTTGCTACGGCAAAAGACGTCGTTAGGGGGTACATTTAAACGACACCGTTAGATTGTGCGAACCCGAAAATAGAGGGTAGGGGGTAGGTGCAAACAGCGCGCAATTATCTTTGACGGGAGCCGAGTTATATTGCTTTGAAATCTCCGTTGGTTGTAATGCAAAATTTTGCAACTTTTGAATGGTTGCTATGGCAACAGGGTTTGTTAGAGGGTACACTTAAATGACACCATCGGATAGCCTGGGCCCGAAAATAGGAGGGTAGGTGCAAACAGCGCGCAATTATCTTTTACGGAGACCGAGTTAGGGCCTGTACCACTTTGAAGTCCCCGTAAGCCGTAATGCTATTTTTTTTTAAATTCGAGCATAAAAAGGGTTAAATTTAAAAAATTTTAATTGAAATCATATAAGGAATGTGTCCGGCCCTATAGGACGCTTCGTTTGAGCCATTAGCGGCGTTTGTCGATTCAACGTGCGGACCTGTAGCCGTGCGCAAGGAAAAAAATAGACGCTTAACGGCGAATTTCGCATATGCGCAGCCACGCCCCCTTTGAACCGATTGTAACCAAATTTTGCCTGTGGGGTCGGGCGGGCGATGTGATCACTGATGCCAAGTTTTATGGAAATCGGTTAAGGGGTTTCGGAGTTACAGGACCCCCTCCCCCAAACGCCATTTCCTATACTTAACGTTCATCGCCCAAGTTACTACCGTGCTGCACTGTGATGGCAAAGACGCAAGTCCGAATGTGACGCGCAATAATTTCTTAGTACACGTTATGTTTTTACAAATATAGGCAATTAAAAAAACTGTGTGATTTTTAAAAACTTCGTCAGTAATTTGACAGTTTATCTTGGTTTCGGTTATGCATTTTTGGTCTTGGACGGAAGTCAACTCTGCAGTAGCCTATAACTGATCTTAGTTTTAGCTTTAAACGCTAAGCTTACTGGCTAAACTGCTACCTGATTCTACTTCTGTGCATTAGTTTAACGGAGGCAATGTTTACTCCTGGAATCGTTAGTTTTTGTTTGGATTGTCTCGATTTTTAGCCGACCATACTCAAGTAACGGTCGAGTTGTTGTCATGGTTGTCGTCCGTCCGTCCGTCTGTCTGTAACGGATGTATTGTGGCTAACGGGTAAGACTTAGAAAAAACTTTTTACACGAATAATTAGCCATAAGGGTTAAACTCGAGCGTGCAAAATTGCAGCCATCTAATCCAAGGGGAACATTTTCAAACTGAGGGTTAAATGAAGAACGACAGGAAAATGTGTTTTTTTAAAGGAAAACAGGCCATATCTCAGAAACGGTCAGAGATATGGCCTAGGTTACTATGAATTACATATAGGAAATAGCATTAATCACTAATGGGAAGTGGCATACGCCCTTTCATATTAAATGAAAATCATTCACCTTGGCTGACGTTGAAGGTTACTGACAACCAGTACGGTCGGCTATCCTAGCGACAGCTGGGCTTCTTGTTAGTCTTAGTCTTAGTTTTGTGTCCAGATTGTAGAATTTGTGGTATCGTTTATAATGTGTACAGATAAGACGAAGTTGTACGGGACGACGCAGCTGGTGATGATAATGATCGTCTGCTCTGCTACCGTTAGCCTTATCCTGATTATCGTCATTGGCATCTTTGCTGTGCGCAGGTAACAACTAAATCGTCCTTCGCTTTATACTGCTGACTTCACAGTCCGTGACAACGGGTTTGAGCACAAGTTGGTGGACTACTAAATTCAATGGAGAGATTCCGAATTTTCCCAAATATGTAGAAAGATGTTAATAATGACCCTCTGTTTTTTCGAGACTCCCTCGCACTCTCAAGGCTGTATTACTTCACAAACACAGGCCTAAGTTATATTGTAATATTTTTGAAAACTTTGCAACATAACTGAATAGTTTAACAAGAAATTTGAGCTAATAATCAACTTTATTCATCGAAAAATTTGATAGCATCACAAACAAAAAAGAAAAAAAAGAAAAAAAGACTAATGCATACGCATGACAGATACAATGCTCACGAGACGCGCAAAAGGCTATAGTAGTTCCGGTTCAGTAGTTTAGCTGAAAATTGGGGTGTTTACCCTAAGTTAATATACAAATACCAAATTTTCTATCTGGATCGCATAACGATAGTTCCGTGGCGCTACCTTGTGAATGATATAGACTTGTGTCGCAGCCCGAAATCACCAAAAAATCCATAAAATCCCCTATTTTGGCGTTTAAGGTCATTCAAGGTCATTGTATTCGGCGCCAATCGAAAGCCAGTGTACGACTTAATAGTAATCTAAGCCCTATCTCGTACCGTTACTAAGATACAGCGACTTATTGGCCAAAAATCGCAAATTTTGCCCACCCCCTCTTATTTAGCGCCCTCGTTCGGGGTGACTCCCTTCGAATTTACGGAAAAGCATTACGGTTTCTGAAACTAGAGTCTGCATGGCAGACAGAGAACGGACGGACGGACGGACAGAATTGCGATGGCTAAGACGCGCTGAAAGCAGTAGCTGCTTTTGCGCGTAAAAACTGATTCATTTTAGGTTGTTTAACTGTGAAAACAATTATCAGTAACAGTTCATCTAATGTACATTGTATTTTATCGATTATGCTTTTTTATATTTTCACAGTCCACTCTTCTTTAGCTGCAACACGTTCATTTGATTTGATTTGATTTAATCTATTCGACTGTCCATTTATTTATTTAAATTTAAACCATACGCAGAACACACAATATACAAAGCAAAATGTAAAAAAACTAAGAAACTACGAAACTGACACAAAAACTCCACATTGAAAACATTGGCTAATTGATTTGCAGGCGTGGCAGTCGTCGTCCGTCGGTCGGAATAACGTCTGTGAGGTCTTGGGACGCGAGCGTTTGTGTCAGTACGAGCACAAGATCCTTTGCACGTAGACCCACGAGCGCCCCTCCACCGCCCCCACCACGTACGCCCAACTACTGCGAGTACGACGACGCTGGTACCACCACCGCCGACCACGAGGTCGTACCTGACGAAGACGAGTATCTCACGCCGGTTGAAAACGAGTACCTGAAACCGGTCGAAGAAGGGTATGGACTGTACGCGGAAGCTAGCGAACCGCAAGGCACCGAAGGAAACACGGGATACCTCGAAATTTTCGACAACTACCAGGATTACGATAACTAGACATGAACCAGAAGATAGTGTGCTTACTCCTTAGAATAATGTGCAATCTTGGTGTAATATGCTGTTTACGAAAAACCGTATACGCCAGAAACCGTTGATATAACTTGACAATTTTAATTTTAAATGAAGGTCACTTTTGTTCGAGAGTCGTGGCAAATATGGTTTAGGCCTAATTCGCCGCTTTACTTGTAGTGCTAATAATTAATAACATTTGCAGTGTATACTCTTAGTAGCCAACCGCAAGGCATCGACAGAAACATGAAATAAATCGTGATTTTTAAGAACAAGCTGGACTACAATTACTAAATAAGCTGCTATCTTAGCCGCGGTTCAGATGTTTTACGTGTGCATGATAAACAAATAATAAATTGTGTAGAAATGATTTCAATAGACTCAGGAATTAGTTCATAATCTACTGAAATGCGGCCAGCGCATATTTAGATTGTCACTGATTTATAATTTCAAGTGCAAAATTTGTATTTTTCAGGGGTAACGGCCCTGAGGGGTCCCACGAAATCTGATGTCCCAACGGCCCGCATTGCTAATTCAAGCTATACAGACTAGAAAACTGTCATGCAGCGTTTACACTCTAAAGTTATGATGATTTTTGTTTAACGCCGTAGCCGTCACAAATTACAATGACATCAAGTCTGTGTCAAGCTCACAAATTACATGAAAAACGTATACTGATACATAGATTGTGAAGCATTTTTTTTCGGTAAGGCTGCAAAACTTATGACGACGACGATGACGACGACGATGGCAAGGACGAAGGTAACGTTGAACTGTTCTCGCTAACGTCTATAACCACAACGACGTGAAGAGATCTGATGTAGTCTCTGTATGACGGTAGCGACGGGTCCCTCGCCGCACCACCGTCACCATGGCTACTGTTACCATGATTACTGCCTGTCTCTGAAGCACAGACCTCATCATACGTCGGAGGTGTATCTTGTACAACAGTCGTCTGTCCATCGCTGCTAGTTGACGTTTGTACCTCATCTGCACACAAAAACAAAAATCAGTACGCTGCAAATGCGAGGAGGAAAAATGCTTGACTCGAAAACTTGTCCTACAATAGAGCTGCTACCTGCCTTAATGCACTTTACTTTTGTCCACATTTTCACCAATTATTGATCGATTTTAAAAATTCTTTTACTGGCACACTCTCAAGACAATTTGCTATAACGTGTATGATTATTATATATCGCACCACACTGTAAATGCGTCGCTACACTATCTTGTAAAATATCAATAAAATATGCATACATAACGATAATAACAAACAAACATTTTGGTGAAATTGAAAAAAACACTTTGTATCAACATTGCAGTGGTCTGTATGACACTAAACTGTGTGGGTCTAACACAGTTTAGTATCACACAGGTCATTCATCGCAATGTTGGTTTGAAGTGTTTTTTATCATTTATCTAAATTTCTGTTATTATTGTTAGTTTTTGCTTACATTTATATTTTACAAAATAATGTAGAAGCGCATTTACCGTGCGGTAGGATATATAATAATCACATTATTGCAAACTGTCTGCAAAGTGTGCCAGTAGGCCTACAAGAATTTCGAAAATCGGTCAGTAATCGGCGAAAATAATGACAAAAGTAAAGTGCCACGTTTTTATGGCCCACGGTGTACAGCTGACATCTCTTAATAGTAAAAAATTCTGGATAGTTACACTGTATCAGAATCTACAAAAAAATCTAAAATGCTACCAAAATTTAACTACGTTCTCCAACTCCTGCGAAAAAATTCGTCAGAATCCGTTGATAATTTTTTAATAACCCAGCTAGAATCGACTGGCCCAAAACATAACTTTTTACGCCGAAGCTAAATATTCCTACGAGATGGCAGAGCCTTGTAGACCCACTTTGCGTGTACTAATAAGCGAATAAATCACTCGCACTGCATAGAGGCATTGTGTCACTTGCCATAAGCAGGTTTTCTGTGGTCTGTACGTAACACTGTGTCATAAAATGCCTACTGCGTAACTGCTATCGAGTATGCGTGCACGTCTCTTCTATTTACTGCAAATGGCTACGCAATATCATAGCCTACAACACTCCATTCTCTAAGATCGAATCATAAAACCCAAACTCCACTACTACTTTGTCCACATGACCTCGCTTTACTGCAGTTACTGCGGTATTCCCGCCCTTCCCATTACCGTGCAGTTTTCTAGAGGCTATAAGTTCAAAAAGCATGTTTTCTCAGTAAAACGGAAAGAGCAGTAACAGACTGGAACAAACGTGAAAAATAACTGATCATGCATAAAACATGCAATAGACGAAAAGTGACTTCGAATACCGACTTTCGTTGCTAAAAGTCTTATTTATTAATCGTTTCTCTTTTCATGATTATTTTTGTTTGATTAACTTTTTGATAATTTTGTCTATGCGAATTGCGTAGGCCTAAATACCGGTTCGCTGTGCAGTTGTTCGTATCTTGCCTAGCGCCTGTCGACAGAGTCGCGTGCAGACACAGCTCAACGTGAAGAAAAACATGGCTCCAGCTACCAGCACCAGCATTCTGTAATGTATACAGTTATCTTTATGCGGCCGTTTTATGAACCGAATTGTGCGTCTGGCTTGTCTGTCCGTCTGTCCACAGTGGCTCTTAACTCGAAAATGAAAAGGTGTAGACAACTCAAATATTTTTATGAGCGTTCCCCACGACAGGAGTAACGAGTGTGTCAGAAGCTGAACGTCACTGGACGTCAAAAATCTTCCTGGAAATGACGCATACGTCGCGTCAATGTTCACGAGTCAGCTTATGTGGGCACATCAGGTTAAGTAAAGGTGAGAGCTTTCACTTAATCTTCAGAATAAGTAAGTGTGGTCTAATAGTCAGACGGATGGCTGCATGGCCTAATACAGTTTTCTGATTAAGAATTAAAAGCATGTAATAGCAGTCGCGTGTGCGAGTTCCAGTATTGTTGATTAGTAATTACTCTTATACCCCGTTTACACGATCAAGCAATCATCAAGCAAACGTCCAGCAAACATGAAGCAAACATCGAGCAATTAGAGCACACGTCGTGCACGTGTATTTTAATGCATTCGCTGGATGTTTGCTCGATGATTGCTCGATGTTTGCTTGATCGTGTAAACGGGGCATTAATCTGTGTGGCCAGGTCTCACTTTAGTCTACTTTTGAAACCACATATTTTACACTGCACGGGGGGTTTATCATATGGGGTTGGCACAGAGAAAAAGCGAAGGTTGTTGTCGACACTGTAATTATTACGTCACTGCATGCATTCAAAGCACAATTTTAATGATTATTACTATTACTAGTGCTACCGCTATACGATGTTGCGCTAGAAAAGTTTATTATTACTATTCTAATTTTAGAGTGTTTCAGCGCATTATAGGCCTATCAATTTTGGTATTTTTTTTTACTTTTATTTGCTTCGCTTTTTACGTCTTGATACGGCAAGTGCGAAACTTGGCGACTGGCGATCCGTGATTTCCTACTTGCTAGGACTGAGGTCTTCAGTTGCCCTGTTGCCGTCGTGTCTCTGCTGCGGAACGACGAACACCTTTCGAAGGGTGCTCGTCGTACGAGTGCTCGACGTACCGCAGCAGAGACAAGGCTTTAACCGCTACCTACGAGCACCGTTGGGTGCTAGTACGAAACGGCTAAAACCGTCTAAGCCGGCGACCGGATAAATAGCCGGTCCGGGTAAGACCGAATATTTAGGCCATTGATACAGCTGCCGGATAAATATCCTGTGCTTAAGTTTATATATGCGCGTACAAAAAATCATTTTGACACTCGATAATGCTTGTTGTTACACGCTACATTTTCACTTTTACAGTTTTTATACATAGGCCTAATTCAATTCATGCAAATTGAACGACACTGACTCGATGGACCGAACTGCTGTCGTCGACAGTATCGACTCTCCTTCAGATGACCAAATTGTCTAAACACATAAATAAACAAATTAATTCGTCACATAATGTCGCTTGGCGCAATTGCGTTACACATTATCTCATAATAACGTGGCACTTTGTTGACAATGACTCTACTACATAGGTTTTAAAAAAGCTTTGGTGATCTGAATTAGCCTCAGTTTATTTCTCACGAAATCAGACATATCGTTTATCGTAAATTACGCCTTCCAAATTGTTAGCTCTATCATATGTAAACATGAACAACATTTTGATGTGTTTGAGGCAAAAATTACATTTTAAAACAATAAAAACTATACTCACATCACCAAGCATTGCAACACAAATGCAAAAAAACTTCGCAAGCACGTAGTTAAAGGTAAAATTAACTAGTAGGCATACCAGTCCTAGACACTAAAACATACTAAAATACATTAAAACCATTACGCTTTTCCTGTACGTAATAGGGCAGGTACGTACCTGATTTCCTGCCTCCATTGTAAATAATTCTGCCGAATTGCTTAAACCTCGCGGCATGTGAAGAACGTAGCGTGTTACTAGCAGCTCTGCTTTCACGATAGTGGCGGCATTTGGCGTATTGTATTCTGAAATGAACCGATTCGCTTCGGTGATTATGTACATGCTGGTAGACCGCTTGGCGCGAAGCCACAGTACACTGGCTGCTATTTATTAGCCTATCTTGACTTGACCTATATTAAGCCCTCTATTATTATGTAGGCTATAACTGTTACGAAATGGTTAATAAATCTTTCGACCCTGGACTCCTGCCGTGTTTCAGCCTGGAGTTGTAAGCTTGGTTGCTCTCCAGAATGACAACCATCTATTTAGCGTATGCCTACTTTCCGCATGCGATCGCATAATGTAGGCTACACTTAAAATCTTGTACACTGCGCAGCCTATCCGCTAATCGTAGGTCCTTAGGCTACACGTAGATGTCATAATTAAGAAAATATTGACAGAATCAAATTTTTCAGAGTACCCAGCTTTTAATATTTCATTAAAAATAATCTATCTGACTGCAAAAATAAAAGATAGAAAAAATGTTGTTGTTAGTAACACTTTAATTTTTATACACTTATTTCAAACCACCGCCGTTATACATTCGAGCTCAACATTCATTGACAATAAAAAGTGCATGTGCGGGCAAATATACTGCATTTCCAAAACGATAATTGAAAGCGAATGGCAAACGTTCATTACCAGAGGCAGCGGTGGGCTGGGGGGATCTAGGGGTCCGGACCAGCAGGACGACCCATAAGATTCGCGCAAATTTTGGGGTGGATGAAATGTAGGAGGTGGGGGTAGCGGCTGAGAATCGACAACTGCTCGACCTGGAACCGCTAGCTCTGAAAATATGGCGCCGCTCCTGTTCATTACATTGTTCAGTGCTTTAATGCGTCATTCAACCACACACACCTCAGTAGCCTACCCCGTATTCGTAGCGCATAAACTACGACGTACATAAGATCGCAGTAAGCTTTTAAGACAGAGATAAGCACTGCCCCTACGGAAACAGAGCTGTGATGAAACTCTGTTAACCGCAGGACCATCTTTTAAGAAGGTAACAGTATCCCATACTCAATAACGAGCGTAGGGGTCTTAGCTGATCCCTATCTCTAAGCAGTAAGCCCGCAGGTGACATACAATGTAGTCGTAAACCCGGTGGTAGGCTGCCATTACTTACCACCAGGCCCGCAGTTACCTTCCCAGCTAGAGAGCGACACCACCCTTTGACCGGTACCAAAATATTAATATACTGCTTGGTGACAGAGGCACACGTGTGTGAACAACTTACCCAAGGTCGTTACTTGGCAGTGCACCGTGCGAGAATCAAACCCGGACCTTTCGGTCACCAGTCCGGCCCGCTACCGTTCTACCACCAAGACACATACTATCGTTGCCTTTATTTTTTCGATACTCTTGTCAAACATAGCTAGAATTCACGACGAATAGGCCCTACTAACTTAGATAACGCTTAAAACTACAAACATGAGATTACATCATTATAAGCCTACCGTTTGACGCTATGCCGCTTTAATGATAATGTGTTACTGGAAAACCATGCACGACATTACTCTACTCAGAGGATTTGTGCATTATTGGAAAAGAAGAAGAGAAAGAAATGGGCTACTTCGAAGTGGCTACTTCGAAGTGAAAACATTTTGCCTGACTCTGTGTTCGTCTAGACACATCTTTTGGTTTTATCAACTTTTATATCCAAAACAACAGACGAGCACACAACAAAATAGATAATAACATTCACTCGATAACAAAGTCGCGTGGCCCGAACTCAAATGCATTAGCATACGCAGAATGCGTGTTATCGACTTAGGGTGGGTCTACATCTGCGCCTATAACTTTTTTGTTAGTAGACCAAAGTTCACCAAATTTTTTGTTCAACGCAGCAGGGATTGCTCTCAATGAAGTTTGTTTCCTGTTTTGGATACATCGACCGGTTCTTGAGATATTCGCGGTAAAAGTCAAAAGTTGTCCTAAATCGTGCGGAATTTTGAAGGTTTTTTGCCCTCCCAAATTTTAAGGGGCAGTGTCTCTCAAATGTTGTATATAAGAAATAATGCCCTCTTATGGCACGTCAAGTGGCAAAGTTTAATAAGGTTACTCCCTTTAACCTTAAAGTTATAGGCGCTAATACGCTGAATTATAAGCCAATTTTGACCCCCACTTTGAAATTGTTAAGGAAACCCCTATTTTCTGTGGGGTATAGACTAGCAAGACTTGGTTATTTTGTGACGCGTGTAAAAATTTCGGAGCGCAGCACCCGCTAGGGGCCAAAATATGGTCTTCCGAAAAAATCGATTTTGTGGGTAAACATTCGCCGCGAGAACGCTGTGGAAAGTGGACAAAAGTTCACCGGACTTTTTCATCTAACGCGGGAGAAATTGCAGTCGATAATTTAGTTTTCTTTTTTAGATATCTTTATCCGTTCCGGAGATATTCGCGCTCAAAGTGGAAAGCGGTCCGAAATCGCGCCAAATTTAGCATGTTTTTGCCCCCAAATTTCTTTTGGGGGACAGACCCCCAATTTTTTAGACCGGCATTTATAAACTGCATATGCTTACGACCATGTGACAAAATTTCGCGGCGATCGGCAGAGGGACCTCGGAGATCACGCTATGAAAAAAAGAAAGAAAAACTGTTGTAAAACATAAGACCTTCCAAACTATCATTCCGGGCGGCCTAATGCAAACAATATTTAGCAGTTTGAAATAACTCAACGGTCTCTTAAATGCTTCTGGTTGCTACGGGGATTCTGAGGGATGCAAGTACATGTCTGTAGAATCATTGAAATACGTAGGGGGCCTATTTTCGTCACAGTCAGTCACCGGATGGATATATTCGCTGTCGACCGTTGACGTTCTGCCCTCCGTAATGCTGTCCCGGACGATCGACAGATACGGATGTTCCGAATTTTCCGCTTGTATATCAGGGACCAGGTAGTTGCCGTCAGGGTCGGGGGTGAGGTAGTCCTGAGTGGTGCGTTCGTCACTCGCAGGGCGGCGCTGTGGTAGCGGTGGTGGTTGAGGCTGTACCGGCGGCTCTCTTGTGTACCGTAGACTTATGCTTGTCTGCGGTACCCGTGGTCTTCTTCGTTGTGACCTACAACGCAGACGACATCAAGAAAAAATAAATAGATAAACTATAAACAGACATACAAAATAATTATGTATATAAATGTACAGGGTGGGCCAAAAAAACCGGATCCGTTTGAGCGTTGATAACTCAGCGATGGTTAGCGATAGAAAGACGGGTGATACGTCAAAAGTTTCAGAATGCTGTAAAGAATAAACGACAAATTTGCATAGTGAAGCATTTAAATACTTTTTGCCTAATTTGCATACATATTCGTCACCCCCGAAATTCTGCCAAATCTGACTGTAACACATGAATTTAACATGGATATTAGAGCTTTTGCAACTTAGCGATGTTTATTGACGAAAAGGCACGTAATATGCCAAAAGTTTCGAAATTGTGTACAGAAGAAACGTACAACTTGCATGTCTCAGCATTTAAATATTCTTTGCCTGATTTACACAAATCTGCCCCATTCCTAAAATCATGCTAAATTGGCAGTAATACATGAATTTAAGTTGATTTTCATTCAGCATACAGTGAAATATCAACAATCATTAACACATACGTTGAGTTTAGATAAAATTCGACATAGACAGTTGCCCAGCTTTTGCATTCATAACCGTCATCAGTCTTTTTAGGCAGCTGATCGATCGCTGGAGTCATTGTGTTCAGGATTAGCTGAGCCCAGCATTCGATTAGCAGGTCTACGTTTTAGCTGGTCAGTTACTGAAATTTTGTGTCCATGCTATCTGTTGCAATGCATCCACAGTGAATAATTCACAGAATTTAAATCTGGGCTTTTTGGCAGTGAGTTTTTGAGTTCAATGAACTCGGGCACATTGGAGTGCAGGCAAATGCGTAATTTCAGGGGTAGGCCTAATGAAGATTTATGCAATTTAGGCAAAAAATATTTAAATGATTTGCTATGCAAGTTCGTCCCTTTTTGCCTACAACATTCTAAAACTTATGACATATCATACGCCTTTCTACGGGCAACCAACGCTGAGTTATCAACGCTCAAACAGGTCCGGGTTTTTTGGCCCACCCTGTAAATTTGTTTACCGTAGATTTTATGTATTTGTTAAAATATTATTTGTAAAGCGCGATGAAGAACAGTACACCGACCAGCAGTTAGCGGCGGACGAGCTACAGAAAAACGTAGAACTGGCTTGAACATACACTAAAAGAGAAAAGAACAAGGACAGTATTGCCAAAAAACACTACAGCAGACACCACTCAACAAGCTGTACAAATTCTTTGAACTACTGTCATTATTTCTTGACGCTCCAGCAGACCGAAATCGTTTCGGCAAAGGCGACATCAACAAGTCAATAAGTAAAATGAAAACTGTACTATGTGTAGGCTACTGCGGTTAAGGTGGTGATGTTTACCGTGCGACACAGCAGACAATGAGGACGATGATGACGACCAGCAGTAGAAACAGCAGAACGGCAATCAGGATTATTGACCAGAGCGGTAACAACAGAGAGTCTACACAAAAACATATTACGTCGACATCACCATCATTGTCACATTATCACACACGACAATGCACAACACAGTCAGCATGTGATCTATGCAAACTAGATTATAAGGTCAGGCGACGCTGATAACAAGAAGCCCAGCTGTCGTTAGGATAATAATACTGTTCGTCAGTGACCTTCAAGGTCATCCAAGGTTGGTGATTTTCATTTCATCTAACAGGGCGTATGCCATTTCAGCTAAAAAAGCACATTTTTCTACTCCCCCTCCATTCAATCCCGAATTTGAAAATGTTTCGCTAGATCGCTAAAATTTTGCATGCTTAGGTTTATAACACAGAACTTATTATTTGTGTAAAGAAACTTTGCTAACTTTGTTAAGCGGCCTAACGCTTAGCCACAATACATCCGTTACACACAAACAGACAAACAGACGACAGACAGACGACAACTCGTACCATAAGCTTGACCGTTACGTAAGTACGGTCGGTTGAAAACGCAGTAAAATTATAAATTAAAAACTTAAAAAACATGTTAATAAATATGCAATTTGATAGATGACACAGTATGAACTTCGAAAATACATTGCAATAACTCGACCAAACCTACAGCTTTTGTTTGACAGTTTAAAACAAACCAAAAACGAACCAAAAACGGAAGCCCTGGCGCTAGCGGAGGATAAACCGTTCTGGCGAACGATCGCAACGGCGAAACGCTTCGGCTGATCGCTTCGCGTCGGATGATGATGATGATGATGATGAAAAACGAACTGTTAGGTCTATTTGGATTTTCGACAGACGTGCCACAAGATAAGACATTGGCTGTGTGTGTGCTTGAGAACCATACATATCTTTTGAATTGGACCCGCGCAAGTTTTTCAATAGGCTAACTCAAAATATCAAAAGGTAGGCCCTAACAGTAAAAGATAAAGTCCAGTACTTGCATGAGCGCTTCTTACATGAGACAAACGAGTGGCCAAAAGCGCTTTGACAATATCAAAAGTAGCAGCTAATTGGCATAAGCTAATGATACCGCAGGGCACCATGCGGCCATCCATTGCCAGCGCCAGCGAACAATTACAATTGGACTCACTGTCTGCAGCCAGCAGACATACCACCGCCCCAATCAACAACACTAGGCTTCACCCTGTAGTCCGTAAGCTACTACTCATTTCTCTTCCCACGGAGGGTAGGAGGCTGAGTTGGCCTGAGCAATGTTCCCTCACTTTATTCTACGATCTCACTCGTACTTTGTATCTTTACCGTTCTCAGTTCCGCCTCTTGCGTGATCAAACAAACGACAGGCTTACATTAGTTACCAGTAGCGTCGATAATTGAACGATGCATATAGCTCAGTTGGGTTGTGTGTAAAAGCGGACAAGACGAGTGAAAGAAACTGAAAACTGTTTACATGCCGCCTACCGGATGTAGTCGGTTTGCCCGCGGTAATACTTCTCAGTGGTGCCGTCCTGTTCAGCTCTAAACACAGTAAGTAGATGATGTAAACAAATACGAAATCCGCCGAATCTGAGCCTCGGTATCCAACAGTGTATTCGTGTTTTTGTGCGTGCAATGTTTTATACTAATCTGAAGCGAGTGATTGTTTATTTGCTAGAAATAGTCAGCCTTGGTCGGCTGTGGGCCTTCTCTGGCAGCTTGCCATTGTAAATTGTTAACTTTCTCATTTGTCTGGCAAAATAAGTTTCTCAAACACGTCAAAGTGTGCATTTGCTATAACTACATACAGAAGGAACTTAGGCCTGAGCATTCTTAACCTGATTTCACATTTAATGACGATTGTATGCATTCACAATTGAAAACAAAATAATTTAGCGTTGGTAGATTTTCTGCTTTTGCATCATTTTTTCATTTGTAAGTTTATCACAAAGTTATGTACCTGTTGATTTAAAGATGGCCAAGCCTTTCGGGTCTTTGAAGTAGCCATCAGATGTTTGATGTTGAAGTGAAAATTTAGGCCGGGTTTTCTTCTGTATAACGCTGCAACAACGCGCAAATAATTTTGTAATTGTGCAATTTTATTATTGATTATATTCACTGAAATCAATGTCTTTGATTACCGTTGTCTGTTACAAATCATGACTTTACGACGAAAACCTGTTACATTAATACAAGTCAAATAGCTGTGATTCTCTGTAGCAAAAATTATCAATATTGGAGCGAAGTTGAAGATGCATTCTGATAACAGCAAAAGACCGATTCTACTACGCACTGTACGAAGGCCTATAGAGCAAAGCACGGTATTGCCTTGATAGCCTAAGTTATCTGTCCGTTCGTTTATCTGTCACGTAGCCTAAATGTATCGTAGACACGAAATGGGTTATTTGGGACGGACATTTAGCTTAGAGTCTTTGCTTCTCAAATCTGTAAAAACCAGTTTTAACGCTAGGAAAAAAACCCGACATTTTGGTTGATATCGGGTTGGTTTGAATGTTTTAACAGAAAACCATCTAGCAATGTACGGTGCATCCTGCATGTACGTCGCTATGTACTGTCGACCAATGCAGCGTTATATATGTGCTTCCATACAGTGCATGTTCAACACAGGGCCCTACTCACCGATGCCAATAGTTTGACAGGTAAACATGAGAAGAATCAACGACCACTGAAAACGCATAAGTGCTCTCAATCGCTGACTGTACAATTATAAATGAGCTCAAATTGAAGAATTTCAGCTTATAGTTATCTCGTCTGTCGATGAAGTATATCAACTGATCTGCAAATATACAAGTGCCACATTTATAGTGTACAAACTGCAAACTAATCAACAAAAATGACACAATAACAATTATGAATACGGAAGTAAGTTATACGGTGTTCTGTTTATTCAGAATTAGACCAATTAGTAGCCCTAGAAAAAACAGTTTTTTTGCTTTCGTTGTTGTCGACATATTAATACTATAGTTGTTAAAACTGTTTAGCCGTATGTTAGTTAGGCTTATTGAACGCTTGTCATAGTAGCTATATAGTGTGTAATCGTACAAAAATAATGCCGGTAAAATAAACAAACAAAACACATCTGCAATACAAACGAAACAAAATTGCGTGCGAATCAGATGCGATTTTATTTAAGTTTTACCGCACATGAAGCAGGCGCCGATTTACTGACGTTCTCAATCGTCACTATCAAAACAATGATGATGATGATAATGATGAAAAACGGCTGCTGAGACTGTAGCTTAAGTTTAAGAGATAAGAATACCTGCGAAGTCGACTGCAAGGACATCAGACCGCAGTCCGGGCGAACTTCGTGTCAGTAGCGACTTAACTTTATCAACGAGCGACAACGAGTAGATACCACACAGAAAGTTATCGCTGCAAACGTCAGTCCAGTACAGGATCCTGAAACACAAAATGTCAAAATATCAGCTAAACCAATCGTCCTAAACTAATCGAGCACGAAACTGCTGTTCATCATCGTTAACAAAATTTTAAGGTCATCCGCGTGGCCAAGTAACACTAAGCCTTCGGTTTCCAACTGAAAGAAAAGATTTGACCATCGAAACCCCCAGTCAGAATTTTACTGCAAGTTGCAGCCGTAGTAATTCGACTCAGTCTCAAGCAATTATTGTTGGCTGTTGTAAAACTTGCTCATAAAGGGATCAAAATGCACTGTTTGCGCAACCTGTTGACGGTGTCTATGGCGATGGATTTGGGTCTGGAGCCAGCGGTAGAGTCAATGATACGACTCCTGGTCGTGACGTCATCAACAGAGCGGCTGTAATTCAGTTCAAGTTGTGTCACGTGACCTTGAGCTTCGTCAGTGAAGTACAACAACTGACGACCCACGTCCAGCGCCAAACCACTGAACACCGCTCGACCTATGAAAGTAATTAATTAATTTATTCATTTATTAAACAAAATATTTATTTATTTATTTATTTATTGAGTAAGCATGCGAGTAAATAATCTATTAAATAGGTGAAAAAATCGCATTTCATTCAGTATTGTTAATTCAGGCTAGTAGCACGTGTTGCAAAAAACAAAAATACAAACAACATACAAAACTAAAAGCAATTAGAAATCTCAAACCTTTGCTTTGTAACTAAACAAAACTAATTAGTGGTAAAGAAAATTAAATAGTAATCCACAATTAACGAAAAAATCGAGATTGTTACAACAATTTAATTTTTTTTAAAATTGCTTAAGCCATCCACATTAAAAATTATTAAAATCTGTTAATAATTTTTGAGTTATTTTAAATACAAACGATCAGACTCAAAACCTAACCTTTTCGTCAGAGATAAAACAATAAACGTTCACAAAGCTTCAAAGCTTAGCCTCACTAACACAACAGAACAAATCACGATCACATCAGATTTTTCACAGTAATAAAATCTAATATTAATAAACTATCTTACTATAGTTGTGATTGTAATGTAGGCCTACCTGTGGAGTCTTCAAAGACGACAGATGTGTTCTGGTCGGCAAACGAATACTTGAAAATGACGCTGGTGTTGACGCCTGATGTGTAATAGACATCTTGATGCTTCCAGTCGTAGGCGAGCACCTGAGGCTGTGACGTCACATTGATTCACAGCCAATAACTGTCCAGTTTATCGCTGTCAATTTGAACTATCTCGTTTTCATCAGCCACGAGCAAGAAATTATCTGACAAAAGCTCGTAAATACCTGAAATCAATGAACAACACGAGGTTTCTATACATAAGCCCCTATTCATGGTAGGCCTATAGGCTACGTAGTGGCGCATGCTTTATGTAGACGAATCGGCCATATTATATCATATCAAAACGATAGATTTAGCTTGGTATGAGTCTGAACATTTTAAGACTTCACTACAATAAGACGGTTAAAACTCACCATAATGGCATAAGCTAAGAAATAAAATCCAAGAAACAAAACTATTGACAAAACAGAAAAATAACAGTTTTGTAAACGATTACAGCGAACGGAACGAAGGTAATTTAAACACTGCTTTCAGTTGTTCAACGTGACCATTCATCACTGCAATGATTTGAGACTAATCGTTTCACAAACTTTTCGATTGCGTGACCTTATACGCAAAGCACCCTGTTCCACTTTTTGATGCACCACTCCGTACGTGAGTAAAGGCTGAATTACTTTGAAACTGTCCTGATCTTACCATGATCACTGCTTTATCTGTATGTCGTGCCGGTGACTGTCACTTGAGTCCGTTTTGTCCACTTTTCTGCCTCTACCTCTATCCGTCATTTCAGCTAGTACAGGTACGCTTCCTACGAGGAAAATTAAACTGGCTTATATTTTAGTGAGCTGATAAGCTGCCTTACCTTGCACACAGAGGTTTCTGAGCAATATGCCAACCACAAACAACACTCGCGAGTACATCCTCATTGTTTCGGCAACAGACCTATGTGCAGACTGCTTTATAACTCACTAGATAATCACAGACTTAATTTTTTACTAACTGCTGATTATAGTTATTCCTAGTTTATGCGTATAGCCAGATCCTCCTATGGTGCACACAACTCGTTTCAGTCACGCACGATTCCCGCCGTTTATGTGTAGACCTATATACTGCTGATTATTTTATGAGGCGACGACGTTAACAGGCCTATTGTAAGGCCTCTATGCACAATCCATTACCGTTGGCATTTACACGTACAAGTTTGCATTTACCCGGCAAGTTATGAGATGCCTATAGGCAAGACAGGTCTATAGCCAACAGGTAAGGCAAGCCCCATGCATAAGCTTGAGTGGGCTAATGCACTTGGCGATAACGCAAGCAAACAAGAAATTTGAGCTAATGCTCACGAGACGCGCGAAAGCCCACAGCAGTTCCTCTTCGCAAACTGTCAGTCTGTCTCCAGCCTTTTCGTCGCAGTTCATTCTTAAATTTTGTGCTGCAACAGAAGATCGCAAAAATTAATAATAAAGAGCATGTCTGTACCTATTTGCAATCGTTTTCACGCTACACCAGATAATTGCGGTAGAGTAACCACTTTTAGGAGGGGTAGCCGTCTTTGACGCCCGCCTGCGCCGGGCTTCATGAACCTAGGGGGTCAGGACTTGAACTGCTAAAATCTACGTTGAATGCTGAAAATTTCATACGCAGGTTGTCTTGGTCTATCTCCAGCCATTTCGTCGCAATTCAGTGTTGAAATGTGCGCTGCATCCAAAAATTG
>Ga0056128_1001090_pt1 | contig 28842 bp, 15 predicted proteins | sample WorMetLIZISLAND2_FD_71113 | JGI IMG/M metagenome (GOLD analysis project Ga0056128, IMG submission 71113) | Marine gutless worms symbiont microbial communities from Max Planck institute for Marine Microbiology, Germany - Olavius geniculatus... ... | reverse complement strand
TGTCTGTCTGTACGTTCGACATGACTTCTGTTATATGACATTGTGTACCTGTGTGTGTGATGATTAAATAGTAAGAATACAAGTATAACAAAACGATATTATGTCCGCTTTCTCTTTCTTTTATTTATCATTTTTTGAATTTTTTGTCGTGGCAAGAAATTTTTGGTAGGATAAACCTGCAAGACCAAGGCACCAGGTCAATGAATATAGGACTCTAAGAGTTTTCTCTTGGAAAGTTTTTGATTTTTAAAAAAATGCAAACCATAGCATTTGTGGCAATTTTGCTTACAGAAGTGTTGTCTTCGACACGTCGAAATCGAAGCAAGGCCATGAACATGAACTAATGATTCAGCGCATTACGCGGCGATCCGTTGTAAACAACTGGACCCGCGGTGCAGCACACAGACACATCACACCACCGGCCCAGTCAGCCGCTCTAGGCCACAAAGTCATGTCTCCCATAAACCGCAGAAGTATCTACAGCGTTTTTACCTAAATGAGAGAAACGCTGTGTTATAAACGTATAATATCACGTAGGCCTTCAGACATTCCCACGTGCACATAATTGCCGTTGAGAACTAGCCTTGCTAATTAGGCGATTTTGACACGATTAGGCAACAAGCTAATTTTTTAAAGCGTCTTTTAGTTTGGCATAAAAGTCGGACACCACTGCTAAAACACTCCGCCGCCCTAAGAGTAGAATTTGACGTAGTATACTGGGAAATGTTGTTAAATGATTAATAGGGTGTTTACACGATCGAGCAAACATCGAGCAGCTAGCTCGACGTTCTATGTTAATTAACATGCTAATTAGGAGAGCGGGCTGGTTGTAATTGGAAGGCCTATACAATACGTGATCAGCTGTGAACTAAAAGCCTAAGCCTACATGTAGGCCTACATTTGAGCCAGGGGCGATCGTGTAAACACCCTATGAGGTATGGTCTTTATGTGGATTTAACGAGCTAACTTCTGAAGCATGGTCACATTATGTCCGACGAGTACCGTAGATAGATTTCTGACGTATGCTTCAATGTTAATGTCGTACAATACAAAATTTTTGTCCCTTATGTTTCCCAATAGATTTCCCAATAGATTTTACAACAGCACCAAAGCGCACAGCGACTGCCTTTGCCCATCACTGACAAGGAGTTTGTAAAAATCGTGACATCATTGTCACGGTTTGCTGAGTTTATTACATTGGCGAATATAGGCCATAACATGACCCAGTTGACTAGTGAAGCATGCTATTTTATAGCTACAACGAAAACATTACAGCGACAGACAACAAATGTCGTGAGATTTGTAAGTAGTCGGTTTATAAATAGTATGCCAGTGTATAATTTCAAACTTTAAGTTGTACGTTAAACAGTTTAGGCCTAAAGTCTACAATGTCTACGACGAGATCTTTTTAAAGTCGAACATCGGAGCAAACTATATACCAGGACGACGTACGCTATTGTGTGGAGGCCATTGCCGCGTGTGTTAAAATAGCCAGCCGGTTGATACAAAATCACATTATGTAGCGACATTTTGACATATTATGCTGTCTTGCTAGCTGTGTATTTGCACACTATTAAATATTTAGCTGATTTTACTTACACGAAGTGTAGGCTACTAAGCTTACGAATCGTATGCCAGGCACTGGACAGCTTTGTATTCGTTTGACTCTGTAGATCATAGGACAAGCCAAGCAGCTGCTTTTTCTCTCTTAGAAATCAATTAACTGCACAAAATAATGTCAGTTCTGCGTTTTTGTTCTTACGTCATCAAACTAGCAGTACTGCTGTGAAGTGTCAAACAGAATTTTCATATAAAAGTAACAGATTGATGCAGCGATGACAGCTGTTGCGACAGGTTTTAGGTACGTTTTACAGTTTTAGGCCTACCCGTCTGTCTGTACGTTTAGCACAAAGTAACATTATTTGGGCAGGGCCTCTGGTCTCTCCTTCCCTCAAACGGAAAAGGAACATACATTCTGGGGTCGAAACTCCCAAGTAAAATTTGCACGGAAAGCTGAGATCAAATCGACGTCAAGTTCGCAGCGTTGCTGCTCGTCATCATGATCAGCTTGTCGTGCCCGGCAAACGAGCGTAGGCGACTTCATGATGCTTTTGCTGTCCATAATGTCGAATGACTTTGGCCTTTGCCTGATTAACTAAGATACTTGGACAGAGATATTTGTGTGTGTAATCACACCTCACACGATAGTGTGAGTGTTGTAAAGACGACCTTCAAAGTATATGGGAAAAGGCAAAATTTGACCCTCAGCCAACCAAAAACCCCTAAACCGATCGTCACCAAATTTGAATGGCGTGATTACGTCGTGAACCCCTACCACCAAAAATTGGGCTCAATCCGCCCAGGGTTTTTTGCTCCCCATATAGGTGAAATATACACCCCTTTTGCTCAAAATTTACTACACTTTTTTGGTTCTTCAACTCGCCTATGGGCGAGTTCGTTAGATCGATTTTTACGTTTAATACGTCAAATGACACGGTTCTGCGCAAGAAAATAAAAATAAAAATTTAATTTTTGACTTATTTATTTAAAAAAGTCGGAAAAAAATTACACTGGCGTCTATGGGGTAAATATAAAAATTCTTTAAACTGTCATAACTTCCGTTGTGTGCAGGACAGAGTCGTAATTTTTGGTTTTAGGATATGGTTTTCAGGGTCGGCCTAATTAACCGTAACATTTGTATTTACTCCCGGTTAACCTCCGTTGCCATGGCAACGAAATTTGGCACAAAAGTGGCTATATTTCGGCTTGCGTAAAAGATTTTTGAGAAATTTTTGCGCCTACAGGGGGATTTTCGGGGATGGGCCATCGACTGCTGCCAATTGCGTTTTTCTCCGCTCTCTTAATTAGCATGATAATTAACATCAAAATTGAAGAAGGCTTCAGACTATGTTAGTGATTACCGACTAAAGTCAGCTTGTAAGGACGCCATATGCATAGCCCCATTTAAGGTTACCCAAATGATTTTTGCTGTTTTAGAGGACTGATATCATCACATCGTTCTTACACACAGTTGTAAACTGGTAAGCTTTTCTTACATATATGGTAGATATCAGCCATGCTGCTTCAGCTGAGTCTGTGCGTTGCAACTCTCGTCCATTTGACGTCATCGCAATCCACGTATGACGTCAGTGACGTCAGCAGCTGTGGCGCCAGTGAGCAACTGTTGCGTCTGCTGGTGAATGGAATGTCAGAACTGCGCAGAGAGGTCGCTGAACTGAGGGCTGCCATTCGACAAAGAGAAACGAAAGGTAGGCCTAAGTCAATAACAGTTTACTATAGACACTGCCAGTTGTTTAGATCATGTCGCTGTTAACGGGGCGCTGAATTTGCAAGACCTGAAAATGACAGACCACGAAAAAACAATAGCTGAAAAATGACGGACCTCAACGGTTGCAAACCACGCTTCAAAGAAAATAGGGAAATATAGTTATGCAGTGCTGATGCTGAGTCGAGTGATGTGAGGTTTGCCTCATTGCATCACGCTCTGAAGTAGCTCTTATCGATTTCCGTGAGGACATTTTCGTTTCTGTTCCAGATCTGCTGTGTTGTATCTGTGGCAGACATGCTCTGGTCTGCAGAACACCGATCCAGCACGTTCCGTGTAGAATATTTGTGTGAATGAAACATACAGACTCGGAATTTTTCGTACTACGTGACGGGCAAGAACCGAACAAGTCGACATATTCATCATTTCCATCTCGAGATGAGACGGGAACTAATCGATGGTGGCTATGCTGATATTTAACCAATTGCATCAAATCCGGTTTGACGGCACGGCTCATTACAGGGCTCATGACTTTTTGCTGTAGTAAAGTTGCTCACACTCACTTAGCTACTTGAAATATGACTTGGTTCAGCATTGTCCAGCCCCTGCAATTTGGTTCGTCATTTTCATGGTCCTGCATTTGACAGGTCGTGCATTTTTAGTCGCTCCGCTGTTAACTACTTTGAAGTATAGACAATCCACAGTGATTTTAATTTTGTTGCCTGCAAAGCAATTCGTGTTCGTCGTTATAACTTATAAGTAAGCAAGTAAGTAAGTAAATAAATGATTTATAAAGCGTCAAAGTCTCGGAAAAAATCATGGCGCATAGGATGATGGACGCTGGGTGGCAGAAAAGGCTGACTGAAAGTAGTGGGTCACAAGATAAGTCACAAGACATAAATTATATTTGCTAGTGTTACACTAGGCTTATTTGTGCTATAATCTACAAGAATATACTGTGCTGTCCAGCTTGAATTAATTATCGTGTCGCTTAACGTTCGTAGATGGTAAAATAAACACTTTGTTAGGTCCCTACTGCTATTGAAACATTTCCACAACCTCATGTATCCGCAAGTTAATTCGTAGACGTGTCATCGATAACGTAGAACTTTGTATTTATAAACGCGACGCTAGATCTACACCTACTTGAATTTAATAGGCCTACGATAAATCTACACGGAGATGTAAATTTGTAAAACAGTTTCCGCTGTGCAGCGTGTCCAGCGACGTTCACTTACCAGGCGTCAGTGAATGGCTGCTACAAAGTGGTGACGGACAGGATGGATTGGTCACTGGCCGGACTCACGTGTCGATCATTACACAAAGATGCCCATCTGCTTGTCATCAACGATGAAAATGAACAGTCTGCTATGGAGTTTTTGCTAATATCTAACAAAGGTAAGTTAGCATATTGGGCCTATATCAAAATGCACAAATTTTAAAATGTTATTTATCTTAACATACTGATCTCTAAGTTTTTGACGCGCTACAGCTGTGCTGTAGGCGTCTATGGCACGGGTTGTTGTGTGTTTGTCCGTCCGTCTGTCCGTCACGAATAGATTGTGTCTAAACGGTGCGAGATAGGGCCTAGGTTGCTATTAATCATTAATAGAAAATTGCATACACCCTTTTTGATGAGTTGAAAATCATCGACTTTGCATTACCTTGAAGGTCAGTAGCACTGCACAGTGACTGTATAGACTTTAGCGCGTTTTTCCTAACGACAGTCTGCGACAGCTAGGCTTTCTTGTTTGAAATTGTTACAATGTTAAAACAAGAAATTTGTAAGACAAAACATACTCCCGGCCCCGCGACGTTTAAGGGGCCCCGGTGTCGCTCAAAAATAAAAAGTACACCAGAATGCGTCATTTAAAAAAAATCAAAAAATTTTCTCTTTAAAGGGGCCCACGAAAATGTTTCCCCGGGCCACACTGTGGCTCCCGATGGCCTGATTAACACCGTCACAAGTCTTAGGGGCCCGCTATAAAAACTTATTTATTCCGTTCGCACCAACAGGCTTACCGTAAGTTAAAGCAAACAACAGTTTTGAAGCGGTTTTTACGTTTTTTTACACCGTGTCTCAGAAAAAACAGTCAAAATTGTTTTTCTCACAACTTTGTCAAATGTTTAGTAAATTTGATAATTTTTGGTACAAAGATGGCCAAGACGATGAAATCATGCAAGGTGCACTTCATTTCTCACCTCATTTAATTTATTTTAACGCCCTACCATGTGAAACATAAATGTTCCAAATTCTTGTATAACCCTGAGTTATTTTCCAAGTAAACGTTGTAACGACTTAATTAAACGCAAAATAAATCTCAATGTAAATTATTTAGCAGAATTTTAAGTTTGTGTAACAAATCACTTGCAAATCATCAAAATTTATGTCCAAAGTGTGCCCCGCGTAGGCCTACAAAGACAATGGCTTAGATGCAACGCCACTGGCTGATAGCGGAATCAACAACCGATTGATTAAACGGCATTCACTTATCGATTAGACTTGTTTTAAACCCACCAGTCAGCGATTTTGTTGTCTGCTGTTTTTACCATAAAGTATTAAATACCACAAAATTATTAAACCACGTGGCACTCTGTGCTGAATTGATGATGCAAAGGTAAGCAATCCGATACAAATAACCACCGCGTAATGTAACAATGTGGAGCATCTGTGTTTCATACGGTAATGCGTTGACATAAATTAGGTGAGGTGGCAAATGAGTGAACCTTACATAATTCCATCGCCTTGGGCATCTTTGTGCCAAAAATTATTAAAGCTGGTGGAAATTTGACGAAGTTATGACAAAAACAATTTTGACTGTTTTTAAGACACGGCGTACATTCGTGTAGAGGTGCGAGAACATAATCAACGAAAAGTTAAACTTACTTAGTTTAAATTTTATTGTGTGATATGCGTAGGAAAAACATCGGGCAAATGTTCAATGAATCCTGAACAGGGTGAGTTTTTCTGGACAGCCGGACAGCGTATTGACCCTGCTCGCAATTCAACGTTCATCTGGAGACTGAAGTCAGCAAAGGCGTGTGATGAGATGGAGTATGCTATGACCTACACGAACTGGGCTCCAGGACAACCTCTTTATATTGGCGAAATTGAGTCGTGTATGCATTTATGGACTCACCAGAATCTGGAATACACTTGGAATGATTGGATATGCCGTTTACCGGCTTGTTTCATCTGTGAAATAGATTTATCCGCATAGATTAATAAACATGCAGCTTTTTCTCAACGGTGACAAGCATACCGTGGCCTACATTACGAGATTAGTGCGTAATTATCGCATGTGTTGTCGTACTCCAATTTGTGCCTTGAGTGATAAATTAGCACACCGTGATAAATTTTTTGTTCGTTTTTTTACCAGTGAAATGATGTTTTTGTATTTAATGTGTTTTTGTAGCCATTTGTAGTCTTCATTTGTACATGATTATTGCACTTAATAGCGTACAATTTACAGTTGCAAAGTAAACAAAAGTTGTGGTGTATGAAGTCCTTTGCACAAACCGCATTTAAATAGAGACCATCTGAGTTAGTAAAACAATGAAATTTTATTTGCAGACGGGGCTCCGTTCCGTATACAGCCGTGGTCTTCGTGAATTCAGGCAGAGTTTTTAGAGTGAGGGACTGAGGGGTATGCCTGAGGTATAAGCTACATTGCTACATTACGGGTCGATTAAAATCTTGAGTATATTTAGAACTGTTCAGCACTGCCCGCGGTAGCGACGACAGAGTTGTTTTCAGCATCGTCGCTGAGTTTATTTGTTTCTCTGTTTATCACCACGATAACCATGAACCGCTGCACTTGCCTTGATTAAATTTTGCATGACAACCTCTAAAGTCCTGTTGAATTTCAAGGTCATAGCTGAACGATTAAGGTCATAGGACTAAATTTTTGGATTTTTTTACCATTGCAAGCTAAGGCAAAAAGGTTGTCAGCTAGATTACAAAATAAATTACAAACGGATTTGTTTAAAAGTTTTCAGGAGGGTTACTTTAAGCAAAATTCCCTTGCACTTAATACCCCGGACAAAATATCCCGGATTTAATGTTTTTCGGTTACACAAAATATTGCTTCAAGGCTAGCCCATCTACATCCCCGACATTTTCGACTGTAACTTGGAAACGAATTATCAGATTGTAATAATTTTTAACAAGAATATTTCTGACACAACTTGCAATCTATGACTATCCAGCTTCCCACCTCACCCAACGCTTGTTTTTGCACTACCTGGGGAAAACATAACCAACGAAATATCACTTTTTTCTACAATGCGATATGATTGCTTAATTAACATAACGCGCAAAAAACACATTTTGTTTACATTTCTAACACTTTGGCTGACATTTCATTTAATTCTCCATTTTTAATTGCCTGCAGTAAAACTGCTTGAAGTGTTTGCCCACTATGCGAACACAGGCAAGAAGACGCTTTTTCCATTCACTGACAGCAGTTCTGCTCCAGATCAATCCAGGCAATACCAGTAACTTTTTGCCTTCATAAACATTTCTAAACTTTATCTGGTAGAAAAACTGCTGCATGACAGTCAAACCTTGTAACAGATCGGCTGTTGGAGCTCACATATTAAGATAAATGGAATTTATCGACGTTTTTTTTATTTATTTTAACACGTATTATGCTTGGTCTGATTTCCCCAGGTAGTGCAAAAGCAGACGATAGGTGAAATGAAAACTAAAACATTTATTTAATAGCCAGTGGTGTCAAAAATGTTTCGGCCAAAAATCATTAAAATCTGCTAAACTTTCTTTAAGTTACGATCGACAATATCGGTGATGTTTTTTAGGTTTTCTGTTTATTTCAACACACATTTCGCTTGATCTGATTTCCCTGGGTAGTGCAGAAGCACACATTGGGTGAGCTGAAAAACTAAACGGTTATTTGATGGCAAGTTGTTTCTGAAATATTCGTGCCAAAAATTATCAAAATCGGACAATTGGTTTTAACGTTACAGTCAAAAATGTCGGGGATGGTTTTTGCGACACAATGTAGCTGGTAATTGGGTTAAGATGCGGAACCTATCATCTTGTTCAGCGGCATGCATTGAACATTGATTCTCATATCGCTGCTAATAACAGTAATCACGTTTTTAGCCGACCGTATTTAAGTAACAGTGGAGCTATTGGCATAACTTGTCGTCTGTCTGTCTGTTTGTCTGTCCATCTACCTGTCGTCTGTCACGGATGTTTTGTGACTAAACGGTAGGTCGTAGTAGAAAACTGTTAACGCCAATTAATATCCATGTGCTATAAACCTAGGCATGCACAATTTCAGCGATACAGTGCAAGGAAAACATTTTCAAATTAAGAGTTAAATGAAAGGGGATAGGAAATTTAATTTAAAAAAAAAACGTCCATATTTCGGAAACGGTGAGAGACACGGCCAAGGTTACTATTAATCACTAATAGAAAGTACCATACGCTCTTTCAGCTAAATTAAAATCATCGACCTTAGACAACCTCGAAAGTCGCTGACAACCAGCACGGTTGGCTATCTTAGCGACAGCTGTGCTTCTTGTTAGTATAGGCCCCTACAAAAAGTCGTAACTTAAGAGGCGTTGTCACGTGGTGCAATGCTGTGTACTGATCCAAGCCAAACAGGATTAATGCACTAGATAATATACAACTTACATATAAGGCACTGGTTTGGGTCTGGCTGGTAGTGTAAAAACGCCAACAGCTGCGGCGGCGGAAGAGCTACAATAATGGCCTATACTGCGTGGAGGCGTGATGCAAGCAGAGCCCGATTCTGAGCGGTCGGTCATCTGCCGTGAACGCAATTTTCTCGTTTGTCACGCTCGACTTGGCCCAGATCACAGCTGTGACTGACCCTCTCGCTCCATCAACGCGCTGCGCTAATAAAAAAAAACCGGTAGAATACTTTCGTATATGTGTAGGTTTCAGCATGGTCTGCAGTGTTATATGCGAGTGCAACAGTGTTGAAACGTACATATTTCATCGCCGTGATCGACGGCGTGTTCTGCCTGGACGCACGTGCGATAAACAAACACGAAACGCTATCGGTCGTCACGCTTGAGTGGAGTGAGATTATGGACACTTATAACACCCCAGACACCATGGTGTGAGAGGAGTTTAGGAGGACGAAGTAGCCCATGAAATAGCTGCAATGACAGCATGCCTACGAGATTGCGCCAAACTTTGCACTTCGTAGACGAAGATGAGTATTTGCGCAAAATATCTTTAAAAATTTTCTGAAACAACTTCTGTGGTGCAAGCAATAAAACAGTTTTAACTTTACGTTTACAACTAAACGCGCAGTTGCACCACAAGTACTTAGTTGCGAATAATTAACAAAACTTTGCGAAACTTTTGACGCTGAAACTTTCAGAACGCTTGTTTATACTCCAGATTTCGTCAGGGTAACTCTCTTATTAATTAAGCCTTAGTCCTTGCTCGCAATGAGCGTTTTGTCTTTTATTCCTTAGTTTACTGATCGTAAAAAACTCACACAATTATAAGAGACGACAACAAAATAATTATTCCAATAACGAGCAGTGTTAAGTGTCTTTTAATGTATTTTACTAATGTGATTTCTTTTAGTATGACTAGTGTGTTTTTATTAGTTTTTACGCGCGAAAGCAGCTACTGCCATCGCAATTCTTAGCCATCGCAATTCTGTCTGTCGGTCTGTCCGTCGGTCTGTCACACGGGTGAATCAGTTAAAAACGGTGCAAGCTTGGATCACCAAATCTTCACCATTGGCTGCCTGGAAGACTCTAGTTTTAGGAACAGTAAAACTTCTCCATAAATTCGAAGGCAGTCACCCCGAACCAGGGCGCCAAATAAGAAGGGGTGGGCAAAATTTGCGATTTTTGGCCAATAAGTCGTTGCATCTCAGTAACGGTGCGAGATAAAGCCTAAGTTACTATTAATCACTAATAGGAAGTCGTACACTGGCTCTCGATTAGCGCCGAATTCAATGACCCCATCTAAGGTTACTTAAATGATTTTTGCTGTTTTAGAGGACTGATATAATCACATCGTCTTTACACACAGTTATAAACTGGTAAGTTTTTTTACATATATACACATAATGTTTACTTAAACATTAGCGCTGTCATTTCTGTGTCGCAATCACAGTTTTTTAGCTCTACTTGTTTCCTTTCAAAAATGCAGATATACGTCTAAATAGTTATAATTTTTTAATCAAACCAAATACTGCAATGAAATTTGCTGGATAGGCCATGCAGCCTTAACTTTTTACATTAAAATATCTCATGAAAAAATGCTACGATTTTAGAGATAGAAGATAATTTTCCCATGCAGGCCAGAATTACTATTTATCGGCGCAACCTGTATACGGTCTATGAGTGTAGTGGTTAGTCGTCGAGACGTTTGTCGTATAATATATCGCCAGGAAGGGAAGACTCTATCAAGTCAATTCACTCCCAAACGCCTGCGGCCATTTTTTGGCCATTTTGTCACATACAACTGCATCAATACAGAAATTTTGTAAAAAAAGCCAAAATGCCACAATTTGGGCACCAAATTTTTCCATTTTGCACTGCATAATTTGTTTGGACACTACGTTAAATTACACTACCGGTATGACTCAGGTAGGTCTATAAAGTAAGTGAGTGAGGAAGTTAGGCCTACCGTCAGCACACAAAAAAGATTTCGTAAGACGAAATTGTCAATAGTAACTGATTACGTAGATATAGACCTAACGAGAGTATTAAGTCAATTAAGGCTATCTAGTTACAATAAAAGCATGAAAATAAAAAAAATCAAAGTAATTAATAAAAGCAGAGTGGCTTCATGAACTTGAACGGTCGCCCGTGTCATCAGACAAGACTGTCACGTCCGATCAATGTGCGTATTTTCAGCCCCAGAGACTGCATTTGACCTGTCTCTGCTCGTTTGTACAGTGAGTAAGTCGGCTGGTATAGCCAAAACTCCACTTATTTCAACTTGTTGTGTAGGCTACACCATGCTGTACAAGAAGATGTAATGAGAATCGACAAGTAATTATTGCATAACTGTATCAAACGAATAAATAAAATAAACGAATAAAATCAAAAGCCCACGGCAAATCTTCAACAAATTACACCACAAGTCTGTATGAAAGGTTACTGACCTAAAAAATCCACAACATTTTTAGACGTCAAGATGTTGTAGAGCGTGTTGTACACAATAAGTCGAAGTAATGGAGTTTGGGCTTAAGTCGCTAAGTTCGCTAGTGTCGCGAGAGAGATCGTGAACTGACATTTCTCTGCGCATATTCTCTATCATCTCTGACAGGCGTGAACGTGCATCCGGTGTCCACTGAGGAACGCGGTAGAAACGCTGGCACCTGCGTATCATGCGAATAATTTATTGTGCGGCTGTCTTACTGGAGGGTCTGCCTAAACACCGCAGATTGCCACAGATCACCACAGATTCTAACCCTAATTCTAACCCTAACTCCGCGATGCCATATATCGATCTAAACTTCAAAAACTAGAACAATATCTGCCATTTCAGCTGATCTGTGATAATCCGCGGTGTTTAGGCAGACCGTTACTAAACACACGACATGGTAAAAAGGTCATAAACAGAAAAGAGTAATCGTCATTTCCGCAGAACAAATAATATACCTACTTGTAAATGCTGGAAAATATCTTCACTTTTCCCACTACAGGCTAGAGATATGCGGTAGCTGACGAACAAGGAATATAAATAAGCTTCCTTCACTATGATCAACGAAACACTCGGTGCATTTTACCATCCTTGCGAGTCTGTCCGTCATTTTATGTCGCGCGGTTTCAGTGTCGACCTAGCGACATTGTGTCATATTCGTCGGCGACCTGAGAGACAACTACGCGCACGTGTCGATCATACATCTCACTTTATTATAGCAACACGCGCGCCATAAATACCGTTATGGCCGTCCGAGACACGGCCAAGGGTCACTGCAGCCGTAAACCAATTTGTTATAATGAAATCGTCAAACTGTCGTAATGGACGTTGCCACTAGAATTATAGATTCAGCCACATATTAGTGTGTTTGATGCGTCGGTCATAACAGCATTATGGGTAAACAGACCACGTTTGACGATCTTTTTCCGTGCGGTACCGGAGCCTCTGTTTATGACAATGTAGGCCTACTGGTTGCACGCGTGCGTCCAGGATGAACGAATGTGACAGACGAACAAACGTTAAAACGGACAGACCACGCAACTGTAGCGTCTGTCGCAATAGCCATAGAATTAATGTCAATCAAACAATCAATCGCGTTATTAGCCGATTGTACTTAAGTAACGTTAGAGCTATTGGCATGGTTGTCGTCCGTCTGTCCGTTCGTCCGTTTGTCAGTAACGGATGTACTCTTTCTAACAGGTAGGTCGTAAGAAAACTTTTTGCACGAGTAATTAGCCATATGTCATAAACTCGGGCATACACAATTTCAGTGATATACCTGAAAAATATTTTCAAATTGGAGGTTAAATGGAGGGGATAGGAAAAATGTGCTTTCTTTAACGGAAAACTAGCCATATCTCAGAAACTGTGAGAGATAGAGCCACGGTTACTATTAATCACTGATAGAAAATGGCATACGGCGTATCAGATGAAATAAAAATCGTCGACCATAGATGACCTTGAAGGTCGCTGACAACCAGTACGGTAGGCTATCCCAGCGACAGTTGAACTTCTTGTATATTTTTCCAGCGAACAAGTCGGAGATGCACTGGCGTAGGTCTAGGACTAGGAGACTCGACGGTGATATAGTTGTCCACCGAGTGTTGCAACTCTTGGCCTCGTTATCACGTGTCGGACCACACACGCGCGAGCGCACGTAGTGAATGAGGGGGTTGGGATCACGTGACCCTGCGTGACGTCATCAGAGGCGCCGACCATTCACTCCGACCCTCATTAATGTCGCCGTCGGTCATCCACTGAGATCTGTTCCTGTAACACTGAGGGCGCGGACCGGACACGAGGGGGCCGCCATCCCCTAATTTTTTCTAGAAAAACGACAAGTTCACCAATATTGGAAAAAAGATAAGACGACGAAAAAGAAGGATATCTATTTCCGTCTTTGTGTTCACACATTGTTGTCGACATTAATGCATTATATGACAGAATAGCGAAGGCTCATCAACGTAACTTCGCTAAACCCTTTGCTCACGTGACGAAACTAATTACATCGTGTTGCAAAAAAGATAGCGAAAGCAAGAGATATACAACAAATATTTAGCAATAGCTTCAACAGATACAACAATCAGTTAGAACAAAATGTCCTCAGCAGGAAACACTAGCGTAAAAAAAAGAACTATCATGATAGTGCGTATAATAGTGTTCAGAACGTTTTAGTGTAAGCGTGTAAATTTGTTTTCTCTCTATATTAATTTTAGTCGTATTTATGTTAATTTACAACAATTTTCTGTAGGCTGTTGATGAGAAAATTGCAAATTTACAATAATTTCAAAGATATTATTATAATAGTGTATTTTTGGGTATGCATTACACAGGACTGAAATGCAAAAATTTAAGCAAAACGTCATTTTACGCCACTGTGTTGCAGGGGTCCCCAAGTCGTTTTTCAGACTGCACTGCTCCCCTTTCCACGGCGATGTTACTGTCCGTTGAATGTCACGCACGTAGCGTCATAAGGCGGTTCAAAATGATGGCAATTAAAGACCGACGTCGTGGGATGTCGTTTGCAATAATATGCGTGTTAACATCAAATTAAAGCTGTCAGTTGACATCTGACAAAGTACGGATACTGCAATGTTTGTTTACCTTGTGAACAAAAATGTTTGTTTTTTTTCAGTTTAGAAATATGTTACGAAACAGAAATACAAAAAAACAAGAACCCAGCTGTCGCTAAGATAGCCGACCGTACTGGTTGTTAGTAACCTTCAAGGTCGTTTAAGGTCGATGTTTTTCATCTAATCTAAAATAGCGTACGCCACTTTTTATTAGTGATTAATAGTAACCTTGGCCCTATCTCTGACCGTTTTACCAATCCATCAACCAATCAATTAATCAATCAAATCAAATATTCGTTTAATAAAACTTTGACATTACGCAAGGCACAACAATTAATATAAAATATAGAAAATGCGATGACAGCGTTATAGAATCTTATAGCAGTTTTTATACAACATACAAATAATAAAACCATTGTCAGTTGAAAGGTTAGCTTTGTCAAGAAGCACTAAATCATGTTGCTTTCTACGAAGATTGTATCCATTTAACAAACGTTCAGGTAAAAGCGATCTCAAAACAGACAACAGACAACTCAAGACACTCTACGTCAATACTCAGTACGTTTGTCTTCTCTTTGTCCGCATGAAGCGATATAACGTTATACATTCATTCGTTCTGTTCTGTGCAAACTATTATTATGCACCTAAAGTTATCTTAGTGGTCCAAGACTTTCTTCTTTTACGTTACCTCTTTTTATGTTTCCCATTGTTATAGCATAGCATGAGACAGATTATAAAATCACTTGCGTCTGTCTGTCATTCTGTCATTCTGTCAGTCTGTCTGTAAACACTCCTACGGCCGCAATTGTGATTCGATTTTGATGAAATTTTGCACAGTGATTCGGGGCCCGAAATGTAAAATCGAGTTTGTTTAGGATAAAAATCTGATAACTCCTTCCCCTATTTTAACCCCAATTATTTTTAAATTTGCATTACGGCCTATTTACTTCAAAGCGGCATAACTCGGTCCCAGTAAAAGATAATTATTGCGCTCTGTGTTTATCTACTTCATATTTTTGGGGTCGGGCAATCTAACGGTGTTATTTAAATTTACCTCCTATCGACCACTGTTGCCATAGCAATTATTTAAAAGTTGCCAAATTTTGCATTACAGCCAATGGAGATTTCAAAGCGGTATAACTCGATCCCCGTAAAAGATAATTGCGCGTTGTTTGCACCTACCCTTTACTTTTAGGCCTGGGCTATTCGATGGTGTCATTTAAATTTCTCCCTTGCCGACCTATAGCTGTTGCCATAGCAACAAATTTTGAAACAAAATTGACTATAACTCGGCTCCGTGAAAGATAATTGCTAGCTGTTTTCACCTACCCTCTATTTTCGGGCCGGCGCTATCCGGTGGTGTCATTTGCATTCTCCCGTGACGACCCCTGTTGTTATGGCAACGAATTTTGGGACAAAAATTGACTACAACTCGGCCCCCGTGAAAGATAATTGCTCCCTGTTTGCATCTAACCCCTTATTTTCGGGCCCGCGCTATCCGATGGTGTTATTAAAAATTTTTTTCTGCCGTTCTTCGTTGCCATGGCAACGAATTTCGGGACAAAATTGATTATAACTCAGCTGCCAAGCTAACTGCACACTGTTTTCACCTACCCCCTTTTTGGGCCAGGGCTATGCAATGGTGTCATGTAAATTTCTCCCCTAAAGACACCTGTTGTCATGGCAACCAACCGTTTTTATTCAAAGACTAAATTGGCTGCAGGCTCACAAGATCGTCAAACACTGAAACGCAGCTGCTAGTCTAGGCCTATATAGCGTGGCGATGAGACAGATACCTCGTTCCACAGAACGTATTTCTAGTTTGCTTTGTTTTTTCTTCGTTTTCGTTTTTGTCTTTATCTTCCTGATTTTATTACATATACGTGGCGCCACTTAACGTCATGTCTCATTGTTTATTTACTCTATACACCATTAATTTTTACATAAGCTTAATACTTTGTATTATGTTTTTATTGTTATTGTCGCAGATTTGTTTTAGTTGCCTAGTTGCATAATAAACGATTAGTTGATTGATTGTGTCTGTTTGGATTATTGGAAAATGTCAAAGAACATTGGCTACATCGATGACACATTGGCGACGTAGAACGCGTGCGCAACCACAACGCACATTTTTGCAAGTGTATATGGAATGTGACTGATGTATAACTGTCTGGCAGTGCCATGCGTGACGACAGCTAGACAAACACAAGACAGTAGTCCCGTCAGCTGACAGTGAGACATTGTAAGCCTAATGTACTGTCATATTATAGCCGCATTATCTGCTGACAAAATAGATTAGTTGCAGACAGTGACAGGGGATTATGGCTTTGTCCGCGACTAATACGTCACCTCGTCGTTATTCTGTGGTCGTACTCTGCCTAGGCCGCATTACTCGTTTTGCCCGTTCGACTGTCACGCACCAACATAATGTGAACCTCTCCTAGTACAAAAACAACCAGTTAAACACTGTGTTGGTTCTACTCGTATATGCATTTCCATTTTCGAGTTAGGAGCCCTATATATATATATATATATAGGATAAGTAAATAAACCTTGAATTTTTAATTGACGTTAAATTCTACCTGGGACACCTACCTTTACACCTGCATGATTTACTTGACCCAAATAAGTAAATAAGTAAGTAAGTAACAAAGTCAGTCAATGATAGTGTGTACACGCATTCGTAAAAAATATTAAGACATCATGAAACGCATGCATGTTATAGGCTAGGGTGATCCGCTTTTTGCATTACATGTCAAACCCCAAAACCAACTAAAATTAAGTAAAATACCTCAAAAAGTGCATGCAGGTTTCGGTAAAATCGGTAATAGACAATAATGGAAAACAACAAAATACATACAGCCGACGGGCTGTTTTGTCTACGATATAGTAACAGAGTTTCTCCTTAAAGTTTTTTATCGCATCATCAAAGGGCGTGGATATGGTGCAGCTAATGCATAGAGACGACCCAGTAATAGGGCCTACATGCGCCGTCTCTTCATTTCTATGCATTGCGATAGGCCAGATATAAAATCATTACCCGCACAGGAGCGTCCGCAGAGTCGTTAATTTTAATCATTTTGCGCCTCGCCAAATTTGCAGTCCACTGGTTTATGTGCGATTTGGTTAGGCGCCCGGTTAACTTTCTTACGTGATCAGTTATACCGTGGTCTGTGGTGGTGTTGCACGGTATACCGGCATCAACGGTATATCACGGTTTGTGGCGAGTAAGGTTCACACTCCATCTCAAGATATTCCCATAATCACTTTGTTGTTTCATGTTGTGTAATTGATTTATGATGAATAACAATGTTGAAAAAGTACAGTGCTTTTGTTTACTCAAATGGTAATTTGTGGTTTCCGCGGCTTATAGTGTGGCAGGGGTAGCTGACCAAAGCAACATCATGTCACAGGCTGAACATAGAATAAGACAACTGCTTCAGAAGACCAGCGACAGACAAGCATGTAGAATGATTGTTTATATCGGCTCCGGAATCGAGAACGGTCAAAGGAAGGCAGAAAAAGAAATTTACGTATAACCTATATACGTTAAACCATTTCTGGAGTGGGATAAGTCAGTTTGAGCAAACTTATACCTCCAGACACACTTATTCTACTGTCGTTGATAGTCGATAATGTATGCTAATATTGCCGTTCGTTTGATCGCGTTTGACTGCACCTGTGTACTGGAGTTATCGATCCGTTATACCATTGCAGATAAAAAAGTGAAGATGATAAACAGTTTATGAGTGCAATTGTGGAATAATATATGCAGTCGCCCCACCTGACAGCTCACTAGCACGTGATGTTTCCTATAGTTTTTTTGCTCAAACAACCGTCCTGATACCAGTGTTCTATTCTACTGGCTATTTTACGGGACGCTGCTGTCAATGCGATTTCCATCACTGTAGCAGGCGCCCATCAGGACCGACGTTATCATTAGGCCCCTGCCGTGGTCAATCGAACGGCTGCGTCGCTTGGCTAATTGTCTGATGCGTCCAAGCATAGAAGGAAAGCGTCAAAGAAGGCGTCATTGTCATTATAGTCTCTCCCGTCCTTAAGTCGCTCCGTCATCGATAGGCCTACATCGATCAGCTACTCAAACTTCTATATTTAACTTCACGGTGTATTATAAGTTTTCCACCGCCAAAGAAAGAAATTATGCCACAGCCACATAGTCTATCTCTTTTGTGTTTGTTTCTCGGCTGGGTTATTTCAAATTACAAGTTATGAACAAATTTTAACAAAAATTTTGCAAAAGGGTTTAGCATAAAGACAGAAGAAATGTTTTAAAGATTTTGGTGGCGATCCGGATTTTTTTACGAATTCTGGATCATTGCTTACGGTTTTTTACTTTCGAGGCATTGAGTGAATTTTTTTTATTTGCGGTGTATCTCAGCAGTAATAAACGAAATCCGATAAAATGCGTCGGTATGGTGGACAGCGGCCAGAAGATAAACCACCCAGAGTTTAATAGAGATCCCATTAAAATTTAGGGTAACTGAATCCTGAATCTGGGGCCAGATCTAGGGTTTTTGAACAAACTGTTTAGACGGATGGGGGCAACACCTAAGAAAAAATATTTATTAGGCGTAAAAACGACGACAACGACGACAATGATTAAATCTGTCGAATTCATACAATGCAGCTTACAAAACGCAAGAAACTGGACATTAAACACTGCCTGTATGTTGCGTTCTGGCTTGTTCGTCTCTTGCGTTTGTTGTGTCTTTTGCGTCCCTTGCATTCGCTGCGTATTATTTTGCTTGCATATCTTTTCCGCGTCGCTTGCGTAGAAATTGTATACAAGAGTATTGCGCTGAATGCGTTGTGTTACATGGCAAAAAGCTTTACTTCAACGCGTTAATAGTCATACAAGGTAGTCAAAAAGGCTAAGCATAGGACACAGACTTAGCTGCGCTATCATTAGCTCATGCCAATCAGCTGCGATTTTTGGGCTACTGTAAGAAGCGCTGTAGCAAGTGTTGGACTTCACCTTTTACCTTTTAGCATAACGCGCTGTCGGCGCCGCATGATCGGAGAAGAAATTACACGATCAACATGATATTGCACGCCCACGACTCTATCCTTACATGCTCGTGACACAGTGGACGTTATGTCGTTGTGGTCCTATAGTACAGTCACAAGCCGACTGCCGACTGACGTCGCTATGACACTAATGCATTTCGGCTTCCGGTCACGTGACAGAACCACGTGACATGGCGTCGCGCAAACGGAGACGTACAAGAGCTCAAGGCGTGGTGGATTGATGCAGTGGTTAGTTAACGCGTTCGTCTCGACCAAAGATTAGGCAGCAGTTATGTCTAAATTTCCAGTAGGGTCCCGAGCGCTGCGACACGAAGAATAAAACAAGAAAATAATAGGCCTACGCAGTGGAAAACTAACGATAACGTGCGTGTAGTTAACGTTGCGGGTTGTGAAATTCGCCGTAAAGGATTGTCCCATACTCAAGACTGACTCTAAACTTTTAGAAATATCAGGACAGACAATGTCACGAGGCTGATATATTTCGGTATTAGTGTTAGGGCCTCGAATTCATGGTGAATATGATTGTATTTCTATTGAATGTTACCCCGATTGCAGTTTACTATAAGCTTACACAGCTACATTGCTCTGTGATGATTTAGGCCCGTAACGCTATAACCTTAAAACTACTGTTACATGCGCGACACAAATAAACACATACGATTTTCCATATGGTTTGGTGGCTCAGCGGTTAGGGTATTGGATACGAGTCCGAAAAGTCCACGGTTCAATTCCCAGCCGGCGTACTACTAAGTAACAAATCCGGTGCAAGTGTCTAGTGGTCAGTGTCGACTCGTATCTTTTAGGTTGCTGTTCAATTCTCACTGCCGTCATTTGCAAGCAACCTTGAGCAAGTTGCTAACTTACTGTAACTGTGTGCTCAGGCCAACTCAGCCTCCTACCCTCCGTGGGACGGGAAATGAGTAGTAGCTTACGGGCTACAGGGTGGAAACCTAATGTGGCTGATTGGGGCGGTGGTATGTCTGCTAGCTGCAAACAGCGGGTCCAGTTGTTCGTTAACGCGGACAATAGATGACCACGTAGTGCGCTGCGTTATCATTAGCTCATGCCAATCAGCAGCCACTTCCGAGATTGTCAAAACGCTTCTGTCCACGAATTAGTCTTATAAAAGAAACGCTATAGCAAGTACCGGATTTTACCTTTACCTTTATCTTTACCTTTATCGGGTGGCCCCGCTGATGTCATCTTTTTCGATCTTTAGGCCTCACAACTGATGGCCACTAATTTGCTGCTGAACTGGAAAGCACTCGTTAATTTTCTTTCTACAAAATAATAATTTAAGTGCATTTTGTGCCATTGTTAGTTAATAATAAAATACAAATTTAGGTGTCGCATGACCCCGTCTTTTTGAAAAATCTTAAGTGTTCATGTCCAGGCAGTTTATGAAAACATGCACGTCCACTTGAAGTCCGTAGCTTTAACTGTTTCTGAGCCATTGGCATCTAACGCCTAATTAAAACTCGTCTGATTGACCGATCAACTGTTCAGACACGGCGTCAGATACAGACGCAGGCATAGGCCTATCTGATTAAAAAGGTATCTCCGCCGTTCAGTTCGTCCACTTGTCAGACTCAGAGATAACCAGGGCTACTCGGAACGTTGCTACGCCGCTGATTTCCGTATCAGTAGGCCGGACGCGTACAACGGGAGCGACCGGACACGAACGTTAGTTAACGTCTCGAATGTGGCAGTTAGTAGACGTAACTGGACGCGTCTGACGAATGTCTGGCACTGTGTCAGTCGACAACCGTGCAAATAGCATCAACGACTCGACAAATGCACAGACGGACGGCAAACGAATCGGGACAAAATGAAATTTTCTTATATCCATCCACGCGAATAACTGCATCATTTACCACTGTTGCTGCTGTTGCTGCGGAGTGCATCTACACTGTACAGACGTTGACTGAAAATAAAACAGCGACGGAGCGTAGCGAAGATTTATTTGGCGACTCCCGGACATATTCTCCTCTCCGAATTTAACCCCCACCCTGTAATACAGACGGGCATTGCAAACATCGAAATGCGACAGCAGCGTCAAGGTTGATGGATGGTTTTGTATACATTGGGGATGTGTAGGTCTAATTTTTCAAAGACGCACTCGGAAATTTGGAATGTATAGCCCTCATTATTGGCAATATTGATTTTCCGCAGCAGCCGGATTATCGAGAAAGGCTTAGGTTAGCTTTCAACCGCCTGACAGTATAGCCTGCTAACGTTCTGACTTAACACAGTTGGCTAACGGACGTTTCCGGGCGGTCTTCGCCGACAACGTATGAAACGAATAATTGCTCTTTGACATCACCTCTGCGCCGTCGCTATCGGTCTTTAGGCAGCGTCGCGAGGCTTTCTTATTCCGCCAGACATGTCCGGAACTATTGATGTGACAGTTCACTCACTCAGTCACAGAAAAAATGCTTATTATTTACTATTTAAGCCACGTTAAACATTTTTATGATAGCGATGACGACAAGACCTAAAAAGGGAACAAAGGGATGTCCAAAAAATTTTGTCCGATAGCGATTATGTCCGGGGTATTATGTCCAGGGGCGACTTTGTCGGATTCATGTACTTAACGCCACGGATCAGTGAACATTAAACGAATAGCAGCACTGGCAGAAAACGACATCAATCACCCTGCACCCTCTATCATTGTCGAACTTCTGTGCATCGTGTGTAGTCGATAACGCCTATTACTGCAAATTCGCTTAATCCATGAGCGTATAGCTAATTCTGCCTAAAAACCTAACGTAGGCCCACTAAAATTGTTAGTACTCAGTGTAAGGGCCCTCTAAATAGGTCAATATAACCTCGTGAGTGAAGACTTACATGCGTTATGCTGCGGTAGTCCTGAGGCATTGCGCGTTTTGCTCAGCCGTCCGTTTTGTACACGGTCTACATACGCCTAAAACAAAACGGAAAAATCACTGTAAACGTCTCCCGGGCACCAATCTTTAGCCCAAGACGTCAAAGGTCAGATGAACGGCCGCAAAATATGTCGGCACTGGGCCGACGTAGTTTTCTAGTATTTATATATAAAAAACTAACGAAGAATTGTTATAGTAGATTTAAAATTAAAATAAACAGAAAATAAACGTAATCGGGTCAAATATTGCGCATATTTCTCGTAAAACGTTTTTTTATTTCGGACATTTTTTCGAACACGCTGTAATGTAATTTGAACCTTTTAGATAGGCCTAATTTTCCTATAGCCTAGTGGTTTTGTCGACACACAAAAACCAAAAAACAGTTTCATTTTGATTTTAACACTTACTCATAATAATAGGCGTCCTGCAGGCATTAAGCTTACGCAGAAAGGTATCGATAACACGAAATATGCACATTATACACTACTACATTCTGCTAATGTCATTTCCACTCAGTTGCAAGAGTTTCAAGTCAGAAAGTAAACACTGTAAATTTTAAAAAATTATGAGGGATTAATGCTAAAAAGTCATTATCACTGCGGCTTATTGGTACGGTACAGAAAGACACTACAGTGAGCAGACCACATATGGTGAATTACGAAGATGCTCGTTGTTTCAGTTAAGAAATATGTTACGAAACAGAAATACCAAAACAAACCGACCTGTTTGCAAAGTAACGTTCATGACACTAAGCTTAGTCATTTCAGCGAAAGTGAAGTAAGCTCATGGACCGCAATAAGTAAGGTGACGTTTTTCACGTCGATCCGTCAGCGAGACGCTTTTCTTTCCAGTTCTGTTATCAATTAATGGATAATAATTGTCGACTAATGTATACTTATACTAACTATGAAGCAGCGTTAATCGTACTGTGCTGCGTAAGCAACTGTAACGTAGCTGCTGGAGCTAGATTCTGTCATCTGCGGTGTGCCGCTGATCCAGGCTTGCGACGTCCTGCACGTTTGATTGCACGATGACGACACAGTACGCTGACGAAGGCCGCACGAAACTCGCGGTTGAAAATGGTGTAAATGAACGGATTGAGAGCGGAGTTGCAGTAGCCGAGCCAGAAGACGTTTATACTACTACTACTACTACTGTTGCTGCTAACCGAGCCAGAAGATGAATGCAAAGAGACCGTCTGGAACGTCGAGGTCGAAGAGCAGAGTGAGTGGATAGATTGAAAAAAACGGAAGCCAACAGCCGATGAACAAAACATACTATACAGTAGTAGTAGTAGTTGTTGTTGTAGTTGTTGTTGTTTTTGTTGTGGTAGTAGTAGTGGTAGTTGTAATAGTATCAGCCGATGAACGATGCCATGACAACGCCGAGGACGAGGGTTGCCCGGCGTTCTCGCGCACGTGCTAACTTGCGCTTGAAGCGCTGCTGCTCGTCCACGATCATTGAGCGTCGAGGCTGCGCCGACGCCTGCAGACAAACCGACGGCTGACTCGAAACAACCGGCACAGCGGTAGACAACGACGACGTGACGTCACCCAGAGGATGCAACATTGTCGGCTCCGTGTGGTCGGGTGACGGAAATTGAAGTCCAAAGAACTCGGCGCGACGTTTGGCGTTGACGGTGCGAGGCGACTGAGGTAGCAGGCGGTCGGCGGCGCAGCTGTTCAGCGTGATGACGTCATCGGCACGTGACTTTGAGCACCTGCGTCGTCGCTCTGGGCTCGCGTAGCCGTCGTCCACCGCAGGGTGGTACTCCACCGCCAGCTGGTGACGACTGACCGAACATGTCGACTTGTTGTTGGTCAGGTCTTCCGCAGGTTTCTTGCAGTGATCGTCGTCGGTGGCAAACTGAGCGCTCAGAAGCCCGGTACGTTGATGCTCTTCCACGGCGCAGACATCGGACGACTCCATCTCGTCGTGTTTGCGAACACCCGACACCGCTGCAAACTGACTGTTGGTGAAGTTGTCGCATTCCAGCTCATAGCTCGATTCGAGTTCCACCTGCACGACCGGCAGCTGCCGATCATCGATTTCTGACGACGGCACTGCCATAGCAACAGCGGCTGTAGCAGATCTGGTCGCACCTGTCGACTTGAGGTTGCGTCTGGCGCGCGCACGTGCTGCGAGGTAGATCTTGACGTAGACAAGAACCATGACGAGCAGCGGCACATAGAACGAACCAATCGTAGAGTAGAGCACGTACCCTAGCTCAGCACTTAGCTGGCACAGCGGGAAGCCGAGATGTGTCGGTTGAGGGCGTTTCCAGCCGACCAGCGGCGGCAAACTGATCACCATCGACAGAGTCCAGACGACAGAGATCATGAGCGCTGCACGGCGTCGAGTCCGGTTCTTCACGTAGTGGATCGGCCGGGTTATCGTCCAGTAGCGGTCAAGACTGATAAGACACAGGTTCAGTATGGATGCCGTGCAAAGCAGAACGTCGGTCGACAGCCATAGTTGACAGATAACGTCGCCGAACGCCCAGTAGCCCATCACCTCGTTAGCCAGGGAGAACGGCATAATAAACAGTCCGACGAGTAGGTCGCTGACAGCCAGTGATCCAATGAACCAGTGCTGGACTCCCTTCAGACGACGATCCGTGGCAATGGCCAGCACCACCAGGACATTGCCGAGGACGATCAGCAGCATGATGAGCGTCACAACCAGGCACGCGCTGACGATATGCGACCAGCTGTACATACTGGGGTATAAAAACCCGGCCATCGGGTTCGCGGTGACTTCAAAGTCGTCGAAGCTGTCGTTCCACGTAGAGTTGATGTCGTAGAGCGAAGTCAGAGAGGGCATCAGTTTTCCGGTCGCCATGGTTCGATCAGCTGATCAACTGCAGAATATTAGTACCCCTGACCCTGTCATTACAGGCAACTTCAATCGCCAAGACCAAAGATTTATATTCCGCCTGTTTGTCGAACTGAGCCTGGATTAAAGTAAACAACTCATTTCAAGTCTTGTATCCCTCGACCAGGTTAGACCTAGTTGTCAATCTGTTTAGGCTAACTTGGTGTGTTAAAGCCCAAGTTCCACGCGGTGTGATTTTTTTTCGCAAATTTCTTGTACAACTTGTTGTAGTCTATTTGTCCGACAGGTCTACAACAAATCAAAGTATAGTAGAGTTTGGGCTTAACTATTCGACTTAAGTTGATACACTAGGGCCTACACGTCTATGTTCCAAACCTCAACACTGATGCCCGCTTCTACTGCAGCAGCAGCAGCTGCTGAACTGCTGTCGGTTCAGTTAGACTGAGCGCACACTCTGCTCGGATCGGTCGCAGCGCCGGTCGGTGCCAGCAGCCGTAGCCACGAAGTGATGTAGGTGATTGCGTGTCAGCCGAGGCGTCTCCGGTCATCACTTGAACGACTCAGCCCGACGCCTTGCCGCTCCCGCCGCTGAAATGACGTCGCAAGTCGTCTTAGCTGTTGTGGTTTTTGTTTTGCGCTTTTTTGTTTGCGATGATTTAGAAGCTCCTCGGGACGGACGGAAAAAAGGTACAAGCAGACGGAAAAGATGCGTAGGACGGTTTATTTTAATGGCCGCACAAGAAAGATATAACGTCATTCAGCAACTGCTCTGCGCAGCTGAATCGACGACAGTTTGCTTCAGCAATTTTTAAGTTATACCGAATCTTGTTGTAGGCCTGTAACTACAAACGAAGTCTTTGCTTAGTACCCTCCGTGCAGCTTATATATCGCCAGCATCTGCTTGTTCTGCCGTTTCCATGCTTTCAGTCGGTCGCATTTTTCTTATACTGGCCTATTTCACAAGGTAGTGTAGCGACGCATTCGATGTGTGGTGCGATCTTCAATGAGTAATTAGGCTTATGCCTACTGCATTTTTTTTCTGCTGGGTGTGTGACCGTGTGTCAGTGTAAAAATGTGAACAAAGCTCGGTATTCGTATTTTTTTCTGTTTTTAACGTGGTCGTATTTCTACACGCAGGTTAACGAGGCCAATAAACAGATCCTGACGCAGACGCGACAGAGCTGACTCCAATCCCTCAGCTAGGTGACGGCGGAGATGATGCGACTGTGTATAAACCTCTAATGATGCTGATGCTGCTGCTGCCGCTGCCCGAAGCAAGGCACATTCCTACGAGCATTTGATGATCAAATATACGACTGCTCTGAGCAGTCCTTGATTTGACTCGTTGATCAGGCGACAGAAGTTGTTTTCTATACCTAAATCAGACGCTATATAAAATGTAGGGGCCTACCGCCACTACCGCACTGTCCTACGTGTTCTCGTCGATCAAAATACTCTATATATTTCTGACAGACCGTTTTCCTTTTTGACGCGCTACAGCTATGCTGCATGTGGGCATCTATGTCACGATTGTCGTCTGTTCGTCTGTAACAGATGTACCCTGGCTAACGGGTAGATCGTAGGGAAAAAAATCACACGAATAATTAGCCACGTGTCTTGAACCTAGGCAAGGAAAAATTTCAGCGATTTAGTGCAAGGAAAACATTTCACATTTGAGGTAAAATGGGGGAGGTAGAAAAAATGTGCGTTTTTCAGTGGAAAACTGGCTATATCTTGGAACAGAAAGTGGTATATTGGCTTTTAATGACATGAAAGTATCATTGACTTTGGATGACGTTGAAGGACTGCAAAAGGAACTGTATAGGCTGTAGCCTGTAGCGCGTCTTCCCTAGCGACAGCTGGGCTTTTTTTTATCTCAAGGATCACATAACCTAAAAATTCGTCGCCGGTTGGAAAATATCCCACATAAACACATATATCAAGAAACCCATCTGTCGACGAAGTGGGCCGACCGTACGCCAACGTCCGATTTCTGGTAACGAAAAGAAAGCGATTTCAGCAAATATTCGTTGTATTAAAAACACAACTAAGTAGGACCTATTATTATTTGACACAATTGTGTAAGGGTGTTTTGTTCAGCCCAAAGGGTGAATAACCCCAACCCTTCCCCCTGTACAGCAGTGCCATACTTACTTAGTTACTTACTTATTACCCGACAGGTACCCGGGTACACGCTAAGCTACCCGGTCGGGTACCCAGGTAACGAATTACCCGGTAATACACAGTGATCAGAAATTGCGAAATGCGACTGGACATGGGACAACGAACAGCACGTTCGCTTACGTTACGTTGCATTTATAACATCTGTGCATTTATAACATCTGTGGTTTATAATTTAAATTTCTAACTTTTAATGCGTTTTACAACCGGAAGTTGCTAAAACTTGTGGATGTAAACAGTGCAAATATAGTTATAGTTAGATAGTACGATTAACTGAACTAACACCGGTAAGGGAATCAGTAGAATTATGCTCACGTCGGTGCAATGCACATTTTCGGTTGTATTTGGCTAGAAAAAAGAAAATGTTTATTGTTAGCTCAAGTGACGACGGATATAGTTAAAAGGAAATTCGTTGCTGACAAATTGGGAAATTTTATGTATAATAGGCTGTTGTAAACTCAGTAAACCTGCTGTTTTAGGTGGCCGTAACAAGGCAAGTGCTGCTTGCAGAGCTGCTTTCAATATTCGCAGGTCAAAAATTGGTAGTGCTGCAGTTTAAAATCTGATTTTAACCCTCAGTTATTTAGCAAACCAATTAAATATTTGCACATCATTTGTGAAAATGTTTTAGCAGGTTATCAATGATTAAAGATTATCCCTGATTTGCAAATCTGTGGAAATGTCATCCGAAGCAGAGGAAACATCAACTCAACATTATGACTTTATTGTCATTGGCGGAGGCATTGCTGGAGTTACGTGTGCAGAGACTGTGAGTAAATTTGTTAAATACTGAAGATTCTCAATGTAAAGATTGTTTTGTTAAAAGCATTGCAAAGTTTTCTCATGAGACCATTTTTATGTGAACTAGTTGCAGAAAAGTATTCTTCAGTATTAGGGTTTAAGTGGTTGCAGAATTTAAGTATTTAATGTTACTAGCAAAAATTTCTAAGTTCAACGGTGTGCAGCAGCTATACATATGATGATGTTTTAAATGTTTGTTCTTTAATTATGTTGTTTATTTCAGTTACAATGAAGAGGTGGATGTTGTTTCCTTGAGTTTTTTAATTGTCCCATTGACTTGACATGGTTCATGCATCGTATTTGCTTGCATTCTTGGTGATAATTATATTTGCTTTGTTTTTGTGTGTGTTTCCTTAAATCTTGACAATATTGGCAGAAGAATCTTGTAGAATGATCTAGTGACATAACGTACTGATTGGCATGATGTATTTATTATTTGCTGTGTTGGTAGCTTGCAGGACTATGTGAAGATCGGTCTATTCTGTTGCTGAGTTCTTCACCAATTATTAAAGTCATCACAAACTTGAGACAGGTTGCAACATATACTGCCTATACACCAAATAGCTGGCAAACATTTGAACATTTCGAGGGGGGCGATGAATTTGCAAGGAATGGAATTTGCAAGGAAATGGGGTGGAAATTGCAAGGAAAGGAAAATAATAATAATGTCAGTGCTAGGGGTAGATCGGCGATCTCGCACTAGTGAGCAGAAAATTACTAGTAGTAGATCGCCACTTTATCTAATTACATTTATCACATTATTAATGTAAGAATGCAGCCATATTTCTTCAGTGCATTACCTGGACTGTGGTTGGGACTGAAATATCAGTCACTTTGTTATCAGTTACCAAATTTATTAAAAAACAATATATTTTAAAGTCTGTTTTACAAAGAAACAGATATGGCTTGAGATGGACTCTGATATAATACTGAATTTATGTCAAAAACTGTTCAGTTTATATACAGTGTAAAGGTGACATCGTGGTTGTAGATATAAAACAGCACAAATCACAATTTAAAAATTCAAACTTTACCATTACACAGTCAGCAAAGTTCTTCTGA
>Ga0056128_1001089_pt1 | contig 28852 bp, 17 predicted proteins | sample WorMetLIZISLAND2_FD_71113 | JGI IMG/M metagenome (GOLD analysis project Ga0056128, IMG submission 71113) | Marine gutless worms symbiont microbial communities from Max Planck institute for Marine Microbiology, Germany - Olavius geniculatus... ... | reverse complement strand
GAGCGGTGTGAAGGTCATGATCACCGTCAGGCAACACCTCAGGCTCAACGATCGGCACCAGACCGTTCTGCACACGTCAAAATGGTTCACAAGGTAGTGTAGCAACACGGCTAATAATCACGTCATTAGCGCAAATTTTCAGCGGAGTTCGACGGTGAAAAAATTTTTAAGATCGGTTAATATTTGGCAAAGATATGGGCAGAAGTTTGGCGGCACGTTCAGGCTTTTCATATTCACTGATTTTTTTGTCATAGAAGTAATCCGCATAACTGAGATACGACAGAGAAAGTAAGCAAATACAAATAAATAACAAAGTCCCTATAATTTAATCAGCAGTACTTTTAAGCATTCGATCTTCGTATACAATTATTTTAAATCAGCGGCATCTTAACGTTTGTCGAGGAGCCGTCCTGGTAAACCACATTACGCGTTTTGCCCATCTGTCTGTCTGTCCGTCCGTCACACAGAGCCTTCTAACTGGAAAACAACATACCTAAAATTAGCACAAACGTTTTCCTGCAGCGCAGCAGTAACCAGTGTGCCAGATGACAATATTCTCAGTTCAAAAAATCGATAACAGAGATACAAACTTTTGATGGACGGACGCACGACATGTCGGCGCTAAACCAACATGTTTTTTTCTGCTTAAAAAAGAAAAGTTTGTAAAAAAAATAGTATTTAAACGTCCAAACGAGTTTAAAACGCATTCTCCTCTAGCGAGGTTTGAGGCGGTGCCAGGCCGAAGACGAGTTGTTGCATTCTCAGCTTCAGAAACGCACCTGCTGCGTACCGCTGACAGTGGTGACATTAAGCACTGACAATAGCCTATACCTGCTGGCAGATCATGGCATAGCGGGCGAGGACGTTGGCGTTTTCCAGCATGGCGAGATAGGACGGAGTGTGGCTGCTGATCTTAAGGACACATCGCCACTTGGCGAAGTCGCAGCCGTCCTTCTTGTACTGAGCACAACGCTCCGACAGACCATCCAGACCTATACAAAACAGAACACGAACAAGTGCACTCATTTGTTGCAGCGCAAACGAGGAGAAAACTACACTGTCAAGCCGTACGCATGGCTAAGTATGTTCGCGGTAGCCGCCGTGGCATGATGCGATACTTATAGCAAATAAGCAAACGTCTTAGCTAGCAGCAGCTATCAGCAGTGTAGTCCTAGCTTGCAAGGGTAAGGGTAAAGTATCGAAAATCCGGTCTTGTGACCTTGACTTCTGACCATAGATTTCCACCTGGCTCCGTAAAATTCGGGTTTTCAGCCCCGATTTTTGCATTTCTGACAAAAAATTTTCTCACAAAAGGAACACTTTCTGACAATTTTCCATAACAGCCAAAGATTTAGGGTAGGCAATTGCCCTTCTGCCCCCCTCCCTGTCACGACGCCACTGGGTGAGAAAAATGACGAAAAAGGAACACGAGAAAAGAGGAAAGGGCTAGTTAGAAAACGGAAAAGGGGAAAAGCAGCCCTCCAATTTTTAGAACACGGTTGCGCCGGTGGAGTCGCCTTTTCGTGGTGTAACCAACAGCCGGCTCAGGTTCGACTGCCGTCGAAAGAACGTCGACAACAAGCCTTGGCATGACATCTTGACGTCTCTGCGCCCGAAGATAGTCAGTCAAGCACAACGGCTGACTCCGTATCCCCCTCCCTCACTCTTCTCGTATCGTCTCCACTCTCCAGCATCGTCAAGCATCACTTCCTCAACCGTGATGATGCGTGACAAGAAAAAAAGAGTTGATAGGCTATTGCAACGACCTTATAATATCCACGTACCCTGTGTGGTGCATTCGCCGTCTGTTCCGGCCAGCGGCACGGTTCCAGTGTCGACCTTAATGCCGGGAATGATGCCGTTCGCCTTGAGCATTTCGACCATCGTCTGGCCGTTGCTGGCCTTCTGGTAGATGGTCTCGTGGAACAGGATGACGCCGCTGATGTGCTCTTTGAGGTCCGCTCCGCAGGAGAAAAGCAGCTCGCGGTAAGCACGGCGGTTCTCCTCGATATTTTCGACGTTGATCTGCGACAGACGCTTGCCGATCGTCGCTGCAACGGTCACAACAACGCAATTCAATTTAAATTTAAAGTGAAAATGCCTATGGTGCCGCAGACACTAGACATAACAGTCACCTATGGGAGAGAAACGAGAAACAGGCGGATCGTAAATTTCGTCTTGAATGATCTTAGACAGTGTGTAGACTTCACTTCTGCAGGTGACGGCAGGCTGTTCCAAGTTTATTTGCTACGGCGACAAAAAACGCACGGTCGCCGATTGTGAAAAGTAGCTACAGCCAGTGCCGAGATCGATGATGAACGCAAGCGTTGTCGACAACTGCAGGAAGTCCAACGACAGACTGCAGAGCGTCCAAATGTATGGTAGAACTACACTATACCGGTAACCAACAGCTGTCACAAAGAGCATATGCACATGCACGTGTCATTTAGGGGAGAGGGGAAGGGAGCTAGGGAGTTTAAAGACCCCCAATGATTTCTGATTTTATTTTCTGCAAATTTCCCTGCAAATTGTACTTTTGAAACAGCGTTACTGCTGCAAGAACAATGTATTATAATAAAACCCCACAGAGATTACCGAGATCCCCCCAAAGGTGTAGTGAAATAACGCCACTGGCACGCAGACAGGAGGTTTGTAATGTAAGTTTAAACTTTTCTTAGAGGGTGGGTTGCCTTGAATGCCAGCAATATAGCAAGTGGTTATAGGCCTATTAACGTCTTTAATTAAGCATTACCTGTGCTCTCGTCGGCGGCCAGAATGCCTTTGCCCGGCGCCACAATGGCGTTGGCAATTCGCCTCAACTCATCCTCCTTCTCTGGCGTGAGATAGTGTACGAAACGCGGCATGATGACGTCACAAGCACCTGCACCCGGCGAGCAACAAAAAACAAATTGTATACTGCATCACACTGAAACTGACAAACTGTACTTCACACGACGACCATTGTCTGTCTACTCTAAGCTTCTACCCCTAAAGTCGCCTGTAAAAATTTTCATGGTCGGGCCAAAGGGGGGGCATCGCACCGTGCCTCCCTAAATACGCCACTGGTTACATTATGACAATATGGAGGTGGCCGGATGCGACAAATTTCCCACGACACCGGTCATGAATTTCATAGTCTCTGCGACGTGTGTCGGTGTCACGAAATAGCATACAAACAGCAAGTACTTCATGAGACATTAAACATGCAGGTTTTAGATGTTTGATGATGCTGAAATGTGAAACGACTATATGGCGCTGGCCGCCAGATGAAGCTGTTTGTGTGTGCAATTAGACTTGAAAGCAAAATGCAGGGGGGGCGATTTAATCAGGGAGGTGATGTTATTTTAATGGGTGGGAGCGAATTTTCAAGCAAAGGGGCGGTTTTTTTTCGCTGCAAACTTCGCTCCCGGGACGATTCTATCTTACCAAGAGGGCGATATTTTAAGGAGGGCTATGCTAGGCCTATTTAATGACACCGACACACGTCGCAGAGACTATGAAATTCATGGCGGTACTCCACCGATTCTGGTGAAAGAGAGTCGCGACCCTTCCGTGAGCAGCCAGAGACACATCTCTATTTTAATTAGCACTTGCACCTTGACATCCTTCGTGGTTTTTTACGCACTCAACACTGCCGGCATGTCCACAACCACTACTGGTCAGGAGTCTTCAACTTGTTGAAGTTCGACCATACGCCGACCATACGCTCATTGCGTAGGCTAATCGTCGGTGCGCAGTAGGCCTGGCCAAACTCTTGCGTGCATTCATTTCACCAGCAAAGTAACCCACCCGTAGGGCGGATACTTTGCTAGTTAATCTAATACCGATATATCGGGGACATTTTTGAAGTACTTAAACGAAGAATATGCTTTTTAAACACTGCCAATACTGCAGTCGAGCGTTAATTACGGCTACAGCGTGTTGACTGAGAACGACCTTGACATTGACCAAGGTCGAGCCAAAACAAACGAGTCTAGCGTCTCGATTACAGCACTGAAGCCACTGTTCCTAACCAAGAACGAATCGTTCACAGCCCTACGCCGTATTTATTCAGACGAAATCACGTATTAACGCAAGCGAGAAATTAATGTGGCGATTTTACTCGGGCCGCTGGCTGGGTATTGATCAGTCTCAGTCGCCGCTGCCTGCTCCCAGTATCGAAACGGGACGAAAATCAATTTTTATCTAACCGAATAACTTCAGCAGAAACATACACGTGGCCGAAATAATACGTTACGAGAGAATAAAGTGTCGTATTTACCGGAAAATTCACCTAGAAGAACAGAAAGGCAAAGCACATACACACACAGCAGAACGCGCACACGATCGGAAGGCTGCCACCGGCTGCTGCTGATCTAGCGCTGGGAGGCTGAGCCAGACAGAGATGTATGGGGCGCCTGCTGCGGCGGAGGATGGGGTCCAATCACAGAGCTCGTTTATTAATAGAAACCTGCACCGAGAAGCGACCGGCTCCCGGCAGGATGTCCGACTCCGAGTCTCGCCTCCGTCGGTCTACGCAGAAAAGTGAGTATTTATAACCGTGTTAGCGACGTGGGAAGGAAAAGCAGCTGGTGCAGCTAGTGATGTCTAGGTGTGGATGTACGGTTGACCTATCCTCTGCCATGCAGCCTCTTTCATTGCACGGGCAGTCATATTCAAGACACGTTAAGAGCTACGTAGGCTATACGTAGGCCTACAGTAGGCCTAATTCAAAAAGTCACAATTGCTGACAATGTTGAACGTATTAACTAAGAAACTATATGTTAAAATTTGAAAGTTCGCTCAGTGCTATTTTTCCTTCTTCTTGAATTCTATACTCGGATTCGTAACTGCGGATAATGATTCCGGTGACTATGAGGCGCGTGCAATGGGCTATTTGTGACGCTTTTTGGGCGAGCTGGCGTACGGATTTTGGTTGTGCCTGGCAACGAGTCACCAGTTACGCAGATGAAAACACGTTGGAATAATAGTTTTGAGTTGTTAATGTAGTGGTGGAGATTATTGTAGAGCGCTTTTGATTCTTCTTTTGACGGTATTCTACTTTGTTGGAAATGTTCTACATTCGCTATAACTGGAAACGATTTTTTCTGCAGCCTATGTATAGTGTCTATCCACTCTCCCATGATATGTAAACAAAACTTTTCAGTACCAAGACCAAAACTTTCTGTTGTTCTCGAGGCGCCTTGAAACCAAAATCTTATTGTTTCACTGTTTTTAACTAACTGACCGCATTCAGTGCTATTGCCGCTGTGCCCAGTGGCGTAGCCAGAAATACAAATTGGGGGACTCTTCTTTTTTCCCTGTTTTTCCTCTGCTTTCTTTTCCTTTCTTACTTTTCCATACTCTTCTTTACTTTTCCCGCCCTCCACTGTTTAATACGGTCTAGGGGTATCACTCATGAAAACTCATATTAGCCCTACCATGGGAAAAAATTTGAAAATAAAGGTGCTCATAGGTGAGTTTTAGATCATTTTGGACATCAATATTAGCAACATTTTTATAAACCATATTTTATTGTGTTAAACTTCTGAATTTATATTTGGGCCTCTGCTTCTTTGCTCCCCATAATTGTCTATGCCACTGACTGTGACACAAATCAAAATGGCTATACAGTCATAGTCAAATAAGCGCAAAAGTTACTAGCCTAAATTCAACAAGAGGGAAAACGTAAAAAAAACATGATAATAAGGAATATGGTAATATAAACTTTTACCGCAACCAAAGCTACGTGCATGTAGAGAAAGGTTTTCTGGGGGTGGATCTTATATGTACGTGATTAGGTCAGAGATGTGCAGATGCGGACACATTCGTGGACAGGATGCTCGTTTGCAAGAATTCTGTGGATGCAGACAGGGATGCAATTTTTGATGGCTTTCCGGACACAGACACTGTGGTGTTTTTATACTGCAATGCTTCCACCTTATAGTAACAATAACAGTACAAAATTCTGCTCGCATTTGCAGCTTTTTTGCAGATGTTTTATGGGTTAAGGCTAGCCTTGAGGTTCAGTCAATTTTTAACATTATCATTATCGTTGGCTGTGTGGACATAGTCACAGACGCCTGATGGCTTAGTTTTGGGAACGCAGACACTACCCCATGGACGTGGTCACAAATGTGGACCCAAAATTCCAGGATCTGCACATCTCTGGTTTGGGTGTCTGAGGGCTGAAACGTTGGCAGAAGATTGAGGTCGAAGGCTGAGATCACATGTGAGGAGGGAGTGCAGTCTTTCATCAGTGGATAGGGGATCTGCGGAGTGGTGCATGTAAACTCTCCCAGTATGGACCATTGGGGTCCAGGGTGGACTCCAGCCGCAAACACATTTTGGGCATAGATGGGATGGGTCAAATATTGCATTTAGTGATTTCCAGACTGTGGGTACATGTGAAATACTACCCCGGTATTCAGAATATGTTGTGGATGTTGCATGCAGATGTAAATCAAAACCAGCACAGTTTGGCATACAATATTGTTTTTTTTACTTCCAGAATCATGGCACATTGGGAGGGAGTCTTACAACTTTAGCCATAATAACTTATTAGATGTAGTTCTTAGTAGGTTGTACTAATGATTGCGCTTATGGTACAATGTTATGTTTGTTAATCTGGTGTCTGTCTATTGTCCATAACATATGCATTTTGGCCACATTTTATGTACGTTGTACTAAAAAGAAGCCAAACTGTCTCTAGAATAGCTGACCATACTGGTTGTCAGTGACCTTCAAGGTCATCCAAGCTCATGTCATTTGAAAGCCACTGTGCCACTTCCTATTAGTGATCACTAGCAACTTTGGCATATCTCTCACCCTTTTCAAGATATGGAGAGTTTTCCATTGCATTTCCTACCCGCTTCATTCCACCCCTAATTTTATAAGGTTTCCCTTTCACTAGATGGCTGAAATTTTGCATACTCAGGTTCTCAACAGACATGGCTAATTATGTGTAAAGCTATTTTTTACGAACCACCAGTTAGCCAGGGTACATCCGTTACAGACCGACGGACAGACTACGAATGACAACCATGCCAATAGCTCGATCGTAGCTGACCCTCCCTTGGGAAACATGGGTACTGCGTGATTCTTTCCTACAAATACTTTAGTTGCAAATTGTGTTCAGGCCAGTGCAGAGAACAACGCGGCCACTATTGAGAGCCTATAGGAACTCACTGGTGTCGCATAAGAAATAAGGGATGAGGAGGCAGTGGATGCACGTGCTGCCCCTCTTGGAGCCTACTCAGTCATTCAAAATAGTGCCAATGCACAAAAACTTTATTTTCGCACACACAAAAATTTAAAACATTTTGAGGAGGGGTTACAAACCCCCTCCCCGGACCCCATCTTTTACTTGCCTCTCGTGATCAGCATCCATATCCTTGGCTATGCCATAGGAACTTGCCAATTCCTCATATCTATCTGTACATGCTCACCTTTTGTGTAGAACTGTTTTCCCGAAATAGGGTTCTGACTCTCCAAAAATTGCATGTTGCCAGGCAGTATACATACTTTGGTTATCCTATACAGGTATTTGATATATTGCAAATTTTTACAATTTTCAATGCACTTAGGGGCGCTTGGGTAGTCTCACATTTTGCTAGTTCTAGCAGGCAAGTAGCACAACTGACTACCGATGTCACTCCATTAATGAACTTTGTTGTTAAGTACTCAGTTAGTGGACATGAGTACTTTAGTTGTAAATTACTCCATAGTAGCAGCCCTACTGTGTAATACCATGTGAAATCTATGGTAGACTGGTGCTTTTGTTTATCTATGCTTGTTTTTGTTTTTATTGAGATTTTGTGAGAAAAGTTGCTATTATTTGCGATGAAGTTAGCGTTATCGTTGCCGTTGTAATAAATTATACCAGTCAATTTTATTTTGGTTTGTTTATGTTGTTTGTTACGCTGTAACGAAATTCAAATAATGACTGTGCAGTTATTCATTTCTTCCAATATGCTTATAATACAGGGTCTGGGTAAAATGCGAGGTGCGAGGCGCGAGGTGCAAGGAGGGTATAGTGCGAGGAAGCGTGCGAGGCGGCACGCGATTGGTCGGCTATAAATAGATTCCTCGCAGTTTACCCACCATTCTGAACCCACAGGAACGAGTCAATGGATTACGGCAATACGGCCCTGCGGCTGCCAGCGTGCGACCTGCGAGCACGGCCAGATGAAAGGCACAGCATGCACGCTGCACGCCACACGCCAGGGAGCAGTCAACAGTGCGATCAGCCAGGACTGCAGCTTATGGACTGCCGGATGACGGATGACGTTGCAGAGTAGTAAATGTGAGCGACCATTCAACTGGGAGCCTAATTTTCCACGGCTAATCGACTGATTGACAGGTGGTGGACAACAGAAATGATAGAACTTGGCATCAACAAGGAGACCCACAGCAGCATCTGCTCCTGCACATGCTGTTATGTGTCAGTAGTATAATGCTGTGTTGGATAGGCCTACAGTGTAGTACTAGGCTGCTGTACACCTTATGAGGCAGAGGTCTGTCTAACTGTGTCTAACTGGTGCCTGGGAGGCTGGGCCTGACCGTGCTGTACCTGGGAGACTACCCACATTGGCTGGTGTGCAGTAGCTGCTGCTGTCCACCCTGGGAAAATGTATAGTAGACCAGCTGACCACATACCAGGTAGTGGTCTCCCAGTGCAGCATCCTAACCACCAGCAGTATTTGAAGCCTCTTGATAGCTGGTGTCTGCCAGTTCTCATATTGATTTTTGGCTAGGTATTATACAGGGTGGGCAAGAAAAGTAAGTTATGGCACTTTGACCATGTCTTCAGTAAATATTGATCAATTTTCACAATTTTTTCACCAGTGAATTCTGTAAAAAAATTTGCTACTCATTGGCATGCACACCACACTTATTATGTCACTACACTACCTTGTAAAATGCAAATGTCCAAAAACATACAATGTCTACAGATGGACAGAAGGTCTAATGGTAAATTTTTAAAGTATGTTAAAAATGTTAAATGTTAAAATATGAGTTATAGTAAGTGTCAAAAGCATTGCAGGACATGAAATAAACATTTTTTTTTCAAATAATTTGAACGATTTTACTGTGCAAAAATTGTCAATGTACACTATTGCTGGTTGATGGCTGCAATCTTGCTCAGTTAACTACATTAACATACAGAGCAATGTGTTTTCAATTGTGCAGCCCTACAAGCTGTGCATTATTTTTTGAAACATGAAAACTGACTCAGTAGCTACATCTAAACCTTTATGACACTTATTATAACTTATATTTAACACTTTACTTGAATACTTCAAAAATTTAACACAAAATCTTATTACCATTTGCAGATATTGTACATTTTTGGATATTTATATTTTACAAGGTAGTGAAAACATTGTGAAAATTGGTCAGTATCTAGTGAATATATGGAAAAAGTACAATAGCTTATTTTTTGGCCCACTTTGTACACCACTCTAAAAATATGTGATACACAGTGCAGCAGTAGTAGCTTTCAGTGTGTGGTCATCCAACTTTTAACACTGCACCTTAATGTAGCCTCAGACAGGCTGTAGGCTGTAGGCCTACGAATAGTGGATACAGCTGCAGGCTGTCTCATAACAGCGACACTGCAGTTTTCCCCACTGATAATTATGCACTGAGTCAAGTACAGGAACTTTGCAGACTTGTGTTTGCATTCTGTAAAAAAATCCTATCACCCTGCTGTGTCTTAACTGGGGCACGCATTGTAGAAATTTATATTTTGAAAATCAAGAAATGTGGACCACTGTAACTAACAGAATTAGGCCTAAGTAAACTGCAGTGGTGTGTGACACAAAAATATGCAACAATTGGGAGGCATTTGAGATTAAATGGGCGTATACTGGTATTCAGTCGATTAAAGTAGATTAGGCTTACCGGTACTAAAAATTCTGCTTCATACAAATGCTATCACAGTGCCAGTGCCAAAAAGTTTGAATGTGCGTCTGTCCTGCTTTGTGACTTTATGCATCACAGCATTATCCTACTGACGACAACGGTTTCCTGCTGCGCGTGTTCTGCTCCCCCACGCTGAGTTACATCACCTGTGAATGACAATTAACGGTCGTCACCGCTACACATTAGATCAAAGCACTCCGTCGCCTGCAGCCATTGTCTGCCACAGTCCTACACAGTGCAGGCAGCCTCGCAAATTACCCCGTTCCTCGCACGAATCCTCGCACACTCCCCTCGCACTATACCCACCTCGCACCTCGCATTTTACCATCATCGTATAATACACACAGCCTAGCGGGCGGCATTATGCACGTAGTTAAAAAAATCAAGTGTATTTTTATTTATTAATGGAATGCCGGTATTCTTTTGTCCACTTACGTTTATCGCGCTACTTTTGAATAGTCATTGTCTTTGTTGCTTAGACCAATATTTGAGTTTTATTTATTACTTGAAACCAACATTTGCTGTTTGCCGTATTCGTCGTCTGCTGATTGTTTATTATGTCGGAATTTTGGACAAGAATCAAACTGTATTTACAATTTTTGAATTCTACATACGATTTGGTTCTTGTCCATTAATTCCCTTGCACCCAAATTAATCACTACGGTTAGGATCAGGGGTCAGGGTGGGTTAGGGTTAGCATTGCATTCACAAAAATAATTTGGGTTTAGCTGAGTCAACGAACAAATATCTATGATTTTTTTGTTTTTGGTTTGGTGGGTTTTAGTGACAAGTGATAGTATAATTTGAATGGCGACAAAACGGTGGCTCAGCCTGGTTTTCTATATACATTTTCCTGCTTGTGTACTTTTGTTACAGGTTTGAATGGAAGAGACAACCAATCAATGATATAACTGTTGGATTGGTGAACTTTTGATTCGTCTTAATAATGGATGGTCAGACTTCAGACTTGGCTGCAAAGCAGGGAGATAGTGATTCTGATACTAACGAAGATCTAGCAGAAGAGGCAGCAGCAGCCGATTGTGAGTTGAGCCGTAGATTGTTTAACGATACGGTTTCTCAGTCGAAGTTGGATAACGAATGTTGCGACAACAAATCTGATTTTACAGCTGACAGCGAACATTCGTTTGATGTCGACTCTGGCGATGTCACGGCTGAAGCGCTTAGGTTTATCAGATCAGGTGTGCACGAGTCACCAGAGGCAGTGGACGATGCTGATCTATTTTCTGGGCCGGACGAGTGGAGAGATATCTGGGAATGGGAAGTGGGCAAATGCAATCGTATGATTGCGGACCAGAATACTCAGCAGTACGATGAAGCCGAGAACTGTACTGATAGCGACGAATCGGTGAAGGATGGTGATAGTGAATCTGATGGCAACATCAAAGAATATCCTTTCATGCTTTGTAGGCCGGCAGGAACATGGACTTTTGCCGACAGTTCTGATCAGACAACTAACGTTGTTTCGTCTTCAGTTCTAGTTAATGAGCCAGTATTTTGTAGTACTGGTACGCAGTTCGACTACACTGATTATGCCAACACCGACGCGGCTGCGTGTGGTCGAGTGTTGAGTGACAGTGATGCTATTCGATCTGTGCTAGACGAAGTCGTCACCAGTTGCATAGATGATGAAGTAATGTGGGACAGTACAGATGAATCTGGTCTAACCGAACTTGACAGACAAAGGGACATCAGACCTGATAGGCCTATGCAATTCTCTCAAAACTTGACAAGTAACAGTTTGGAAGGCAGAGCTTTATCTATGCGCATTCCAACAGCCAGCAGCTCTTCGTATGAACATCAGGAATTTCAGGATCGTATTTCTGCGGAAAATAGTCGTTCAGAAAATGGCTTTATGTCTGGTTATGCTGCTTCTTCCCTGTTTGCACAGAGATCGACGTATGGTTCCGGTTCTCTCGGCAGACAAATAGACTCCATGTGGAACGCACCCCGTACACCACCGAATGCCGATGATGACGGTTGCAGATGGAAACCGAGAAAGTCATGGAGAAAAAATTCAGCAGGTAATGCAGCCCTCTCCATATTGGTTGTAGTAGTAGTAATGGCAGCAGCACATGGGCAATGGACATACTACAAGGTCAACTCAGCCTTCCATCCCTCCGGGGTAGGTAAATCGTGTACCGGCCTGTCTAGCTGAGGTTGAGGCGGGGCACGTTCACCTGTGTCGGATAGCAGGTAACACTGTGTGATCCCATATGGCAGATGATGCTCCTTAGCTCTGAGGTGAGTTTCCTGTGAAAAGCTAAACCATTATACCATAACCAACTTTTTTTTTCTATCTTTGACTTTATTTAAATTTGTTTTGATGGTGCCTGGTGGAATACTTTTAATTGTTGACTTTCCAAGTGTCTGTTTGTTCATTCATATATTACTTTTGTGACATCTGTCATGTGTAGGGCTCACAGTTTTCCGCGGGCCGCGGAATTTCGAGCTGAGTCGCGGAATTTGCCATTTTCCGTGGAATTTTGACATTGCCATGGAATTTGGCAGAATTTCGAGTAATGACCGATGATTAGTACAATCGTCAGCTTGATAACATAATTAGACTAACTATATCACAGAGAAAAATCTAACTAAACTGCCTAAAACTGCATCCTTACTAATAATTACCATCCTATACGGCACAATCATAAATAAGCACAATGTGACTAATTGAATAATAATTGAATAATTTTGAAAAAAATTGATAATTTCCTTTGTATGTTGCTAGCATAACTGGGCACTAATGCCATCTTCCAAAAAGTGAAGTTTTTTTGTCAGAATAGAGCTTAGTTTATGCACAAATGGAGGGCTGCGGTACACCGCGGAATTTAGACAATTTTGCCCCAGTGAGCCGCAGAATTTTGCAAACTGCCCCGCGGAATTTGATAAAAATTTTCCGTAACTGTGGGCCCTAGTCATGTGTGTTGATGGATTTTTTTGCTAGCACTCAGAAGGGACAAACGGTGGACTTGTTTGGGATTGGGTTTTTAAATAAGAAATACTGACAGTGAAGAGAACACAGCACTCTGGATGTTTCATTTTCTTAACTGAACTGGATTGAATAAACTTTGCCTTAGATACCAGTGCTGATTTTCACTGACTGAACACTGAACAACTATATTTGGATGTTTCACTTTATTCAAATACTGGTACCGGTATATAGACGTTTTCTTGAGGCTGAAAAAGTATTCACATTCGTTATTCGACCAATAGTACAGTTAATATTCGCATTCAGCGGATACAAATATTTTCGCGCTTTGTCACATTCCTACTGATAAATTTATATTTCTGGTACACTGGTACCTTTGTTTACCTATGTCTGTTTTTGTTTCGTTTGTGATGTTGTAATTATTAAATTTATTTCTGACTAGGCTGTTGTTGTTGTGACCACTGTAGTGAATTATTAAAGTCAATTTTATTTTGTGTCTTATTTGTTATTATGCGATAAACAGTCACTATGCATGAAGTTCAAACCACCTAGGTTTAATGTGTAGTTTTATTGCTGTTTCACATTTATATATGATGACATAGATGCTAGTACTGCAAATGGTCATTGTCACTTAACATCCAATTTTTTTTCCTGCAGACATTTTTGCAATCTGTTTTGTTTGATGTGTGTGGTACTGCTGCTGTCACAGATGGATTGGATTCAGCTGGTTGCAGTCCAAAAGATGAGGAAGATGACGACAGTGACATTGAGACGGCAGAGAACTGCGGCGCAGCTGCATCGCTGAAACCCAACAAAATCTCGCCGGCCGCTGGCTACCACGCCGGCTCCAGTTACTACATACCGATCGCCAAGCAGAAGAGCTGGCTGGCGAGATGCGACGACCGTGAGCCACTGCCATCGTCGGAGAGTAACAACTTGGGCTTTACGGATCCTTCTGACAACTCATTCTATAACCGCTACAGCCAGCTGAGGCGCTCAGATGATGGTGCTCCCGCTGGGCGTGGGTTCACTCCAAGCAGTGACGCAGTGATGGAGAGAATGATGCGGAGAAAAGAGGCACGTCGGCAGCGGGAGCGAGCCAACATGACCGAGTCGGATTCGGTCGCAGGCTACCGTGGCGGTGACTATTCCATCGATGAGCTGATCGAGTACATCGATGCCAAGCCTCCGTCGACTTCAAAGTCGGAACGGCATAAACGGACCAGTAATCGCAAGAGTCGGAAGAAGAAACATAGCTCAAACAGGCCGGCAAAATCTACTGGTGATGTTAGCTCTGCCACACCTGTCAGTAGCTCTTGCATAGAAGGTGATACCATTTTGGATAAAACGTCTCCGGAAAATTTTGCTGCGGAACCTACAGTGGATACCGACAGCGATGTCAGAACTACGGATGAACGTGTGACATCCCAGTCATTGGGTGATGATGATAAAGTTGATTTGGCATCTGAGCCTATGTCCGAATTACCATTATGCTCTGACACTTTCTTTCAGATGCAGCCTGTAGAAGGTTCCAGCAGCAACACAAGCGATGCCGACAACGCTTCAGACAGTCGTACCGATGGCGCTCTCGGAAATTACGCCGAGTTTTTTGATCGCTGTCGAGAATCGGTGGACATGCCATTTCCAAGAACCGGATCTCAAGCTTGTGACATTGATGAGAATCTCTCTGTAAAACTTGACTCTGAACCGATCACTGTGCCAGGTGCACAAAGCACTGAAACAGTTACCAGTGTTGAAGTTGACGAATTTGTGACGGCCGCGCTCAGTAACTGTTGTTTAGAACAATCCAGCAGCACCGTGTCAGATAAGGGAAGTACACGCGATAGTGTACAGTGTGACAAAAGCACCAGTATCGACACTGATACAAATTCGCCTGGGGCTGAAATGATAGCACTGCGAAATACCGAAAATTGCAGTCCATCTGTTTCATCAAGTTCTATTGTATTTACAACAGATTCCATAGCAGTAGATTCAATCCGTGGCATGCAGCGTCGCCATTCTGATGTACTGGCTGGTACAGCAGTTTTTCAAGCAGTTGCTGGTCAGTCAAGTGAATCTGTGCACGGTATGCAGAATGTTCCCAGCACTGATGCTGGGCAGAGCACGCCATCCAGCAGCATTTCAGATGCTCGTGACTTTCGTGACTTTGACTTCCAGTCGTTGGCTGATGACATGTTGTTGGATTTTCATTTCTCTGCGCCGACTTCCCACGAAAGTGATTTCACAGTTGTCACGCGGAGGACAAAGAAGCGACAATCGAGGTCGAATGCTGGCGCTGCTGCTGCCGGCTGCTTACGGAGGACGTTCTATAATAGAAATCGTCTAGATACTGGTCTTGCAATTCGTGACTGGCAAAACCATTGCCGGAACGAATCTGTCGTTAGGGATTCTGCCATAGTACCAACTACTGTTAATGTTACACATTCAGCTGCTTCAGGTAATTTGGAACTTCATTCGTTGACAGTCAGTCAGCTGTCTACGTCTAGGATACCTTTAGAAGTATCTGTTGGCACTGAATACTCATGTACTGAATCTGATACTAATATCGTTACCGACACTGTGCTTGAATCAACACTGAGTGCTTTATCTTACAGCAAAAATACATTCTCACAGAATGCCACCAAGTCGACGGCCGTGCATTCTTGTAAGACTTCACAAACTCTCTCATCTATCGATCGTAGAACTCAGGAAAACGTTTTCTTGGACACACGACGACCAAATGCAGGTGCCACACCATCCGCTGCCTTTTCTGAACTCTCGTTTTGGTACGATGTTAATATTCCTGAGAATCAGTCCAGTTTAGTACAAACAAACACAGCTATGTTATCTCCAGCTTTCAGCATCAGAGAACCGGGAGTGAATGTGGAAGATTCATCGATCGCAAATTTTTCGACATATTCGGTTGCAGCCGGTTTGGCATCATCACTAACATGTACAGTCAGTGCAGATACTCATTTACACAGTTGTGCATATCCGGTTGTTGCTGCTGGCGATAGTATTTCGTTGACAGTAGACTTAAATTCATATCCGTTAACAGTACCTGCTCATGGTGTGAACAACTACCCACAGTCATCTGTACAGTCACCATTGTTATCTCACATACCTGCCTGCTATGTAACTTCTACGTCCAGTTCTACCAGTGACACTGTGAATAATAGTGTGGGGCATTCTGTTGGTGATGTCATCAGGCCGGTTGTTAGCAGTACTGTCAGTGAGCAATCGCCTGCTGACATCAATGTTTCAGCTACAGATTCTGTTCGTCATTCTACAGACCGTGATGGTCGCCAGCTTTTTGATCTCGAAGCCGCTCAGCTATTCCTGTATACTGGTCAGTTGATGTGCTGATATGCACTGCTATTCGTGTAGTGATAATTAGGGCCCACAGTTTTTCATGGGCTGCAGAATTTCTAGCTGAGCTGCGGAATTTGCCCTTTTCCACGGAATTTTGATATTGCCGCGGAATTCTGCGTAAATTTTACAGAAGTTAAGAAATGATTGATGATTAGTATGATCGTCGGATTGATAATGTAATTAGACTAACTATATCATGGAGAAAAATCAAACTGAACTGCCTAAAACTGCATCCCTGCTAATAATTACTATCATATACGGCACAATCATAAATAAGCACAATGTGACTAATTGACAAATTGCACTGTTGAAAAGAAAAGAGATCGATAATTTCCTTTGTATGTTGCTAGCATAACTGAGCGCCATGCCAGCGTCCGAAAACTGAAGTTTTTTCAACAGAATAGAGCTTAGTTTATGCACAAACAGAAGGCTACAGTAAGCTGCAGCACAGAATTTGGACAATTTTGCCATGGTGAGCTGTGGAAGTTTGCAAACTGGCCCACGGACTTTGGCAAAATTTTTTGCGGAAAACTGTGGGCCCTAGTGATAATATTATTATGTTTCTTGCGGCCAAGTAGCTTGGTAGTGTAATGGTTAGGATTGTTGGACTTGTGATCACGAGGTCATTGGTTCAACTCCCCGTTGGGTTGCTATCAAGTTGTTAGTACTTGGATGGGTGACTGTCAGCAGACAGGTATTTAACCATCTCAGTATATAACCAACACTAAGGTTAACTCAGCCTTCCATCCTTCTTGGTGGTTAAATTGAGTACTGGCCCGTCAGGCTGGGGCTCTGGCGGGATGCAGGCACCTGTGTGAGGTGCCAGGTAACACTGTGTGATCCCATATGGCAGGTGACGCTCCGTAGCATCGAGATGGGTTTCTTATGAAGAACTTGACCATTTAACTTTTTACTATCTTAATATACCACATTACAAGTCTTGCTTGTCTGTCCACGACGTCCGCGTCCATCTTGTATGGGCTTCTAAACTTGGAAATGAAAAGGCATAGAACCAAAACTGGCATGAACATCTCCCATGACAGTGAGTAACCGCCAACCGTAGTCCCATTTTTAGCTCAAGGGGTCAAAGGTCGAGGATGGCCACAATGTTAGTACTGGGTCAGCCTGTGTAGTTTCTTGTCTGACTTGTGTCATTGACATGCATCATGATCTGTTGATGTTTTTCTTTTGTGTATTTTTATTCCTGTGGACTGTGGTAGGGATGCTAAAATTTGTAACCACAGTAACAAAATATGTTGTGAACGATCCTGATAAGATTATGCCACAACTGTTTGAACTAAATCTGAAAATAGTGGAATTTACATGATGGACTTTTAATGCTGCAGTCTATCTTTTCTGATGATAGAAAATTAGATTTTTTAATGCTGAAATTATGTTTATTTGGTTAATAGTAGCCTAGTTGTAGTGCAGTGATGCATTTTTACTTAAACCTTTTTGTGATGGATCACATAGAGGTGTGTACATCTCTTTAATCTTTTTAAACTGCTGTGCTTTTTAAGTACTTTGTGAATAAAGAGGTTGTTTCTTCTGTTAATGTTTTCTGAACTTGTGTGTTTGTAGAATTTCAGCGGGTGCTATCTACAAGAAGCCAAAGTGCGTACACTGCTTAGACAGGCTTCTATACACATTTTGTACCATATATTATTATGTATTTTTTGCTTTTTTGCGTGTAATTTCTTTTTTTATCCATCACTTAAACAAAAGTCTTCTGCTACTGCTGCTGAAACTACTATCTTTTGTTGTTTGAACTGGCCATTTTTAAGCTATTAGATGCCTCAGAAGAAGTGATGTTATTGGTTTTTTTTGTCTCTTGCACCACAATCCGCTACAGTCCAAAGTTGATTAAGCCCATTCATAACATTGTAGTGTTGTGATCAGACCAAGCAGAAAAGCGAAGAAACATTTACTATTTAAAACACCATCTTTTCCTTTCATCAGAGTGTAAAGTGTTGTAACACTGAAGTGTACCGGTAATGCATAGTTGTGTCTGACTGACTTGCGTTTGCAAGTTGCAAAGTTCTCCTTTCTATGTAAGGTCGCATCTGTTCATTCACCAATGTTATGCATGTGACAATAACAGAAGATATGTTTGTTTGATTGACTTATGTAGCATTATGGCGTGCGGGATGTCAACTCCCTTAACCCCAATTTTAGCTTTTCAGAAATTTTTTGTTATTGTCCAAAACTTTTCGTCTGCCAATACAAACTTTGAGCTGAAAAATCCCAATTTTGTGGTTATTTGGAGACAAAATTGAAATTCTGAGCCTGCATCTCTGTCTGAAATTTGTAGCTGTTTGTTGGAAACTTGCAACTTTTTACCATCTTGCACCCTTTTATTGCCTTCCTTCAACCTTCTTAACCCACAGTGCTGCAGATCAGTATCATCTGTTTTGCTTGTCATATTCTCTTTTGATGGCGCTGTTGTTTAAAAAGTTATGGGTATAGCTTTTATGGGAAACCCATCTCAAAACTACAGAGCATCATCTGCCATGTGGGATCACACATGGCGTTACCTTTCACCTGACACAGGTGAACATGCCTCGCCTCAACTTGAGCCATGCAAGCCAGTACTTGATTTGCCTACCCTGGAGGGAGAGGAGCCTGAGTTGGCCTTGATGTTGGTTATGTACCGAGATGGTTTATCTGACCGCAGACAGTGACCCATCCAAGTACTAGCCACTTGGTACTACACCATGTCCCAAAATTAGCGGCACTCCTGTTTCAAATATGCCTAATTCAGTTTGTGATTTATGGATTTCAACAAAATATCGTACACTGCACTACCTTAATGTTATTTACTGTCACACTCATTATGATGTACGCACTTTACCTTGTGTGCTCAATGTTATGTCATCATGATGTCAGAATTTGTTTACATTGCGGTTACGTTCAGTGCCTTGTTATTGACAAAGGGGTCAAGCAGCAGTGTACCCGCCTTAGAGTTAGAGCTTGCGTCAAGGCCAAAAGTGGCCACTTTAAGCACAAACTGTAAAGACACGTTCAGAATGATTGTCTGAATGACTGTTTCAAATTTTGTAAAAATCTGTCAGGTATTAACGATTTTACACTAACTTATCTGTAGGGTTGCTACTAGTTTTGGGACACAGTGTATATAGCGAACAGATAAGGAATCAAACCAACACCTTGCAATTACAAGTCTTACATTGTATTGTTACACTCATATTGTATATTGTTGTGTCATTGTACGCTGCAGATCCGGAGGATGTTCATTTTGCCACTGCTGACAGCAACCGGTCTTGACCAGTGACACATTGTCCACACCACACTGTATCGTCACACAGTTTGTTGCTGCGTAATGTATCTGTGCTACGGCCCAACCTATTTCACCATTATCTGTATGTGATGTGATTTGTGTTATTTGCAGGTTTCCGTGTGATTGGAATTATCCGTGAAATTGTGTACAGTTCTAAGATTTTTGTTTTTTCTTGTATTTTAGGTCATCTTTTCGTTGTTTAATACACAATTTTTGGTGCATTACCTGTGACTGATAGTGATACTGATGACTGATGATTTGAATAAAAGACCAAATACAGTAATAACACCTTTAATTTGGCTATGGTGTTCATAATATATTTGCCATCAATATGTAACTATAGGCATGTGTAGCACAGAAAATTAGATGACTTTGGGTCGTTTCTACTATCCGTGTCATTTCCGTGTAATTTGCAATTTTTTCCAGAAACATTTGTGTAATTTGAATTAGGTTGGGGCCTAATCTTCACATTTGTTTTCCACTGGCAGACTGCACTGATACATTGCAATTGATGCCAGTTGATATTTTGCAATGCCGTTAAGTGAATTTGGCATTTTGGAGGAACTTGGTTGCGGACATTTCAGTTTGGCAGTTTGGCGCTTTTGGCATCGTTCGTCGAGTTTGGTATTGAATTTTCGAGTTTGGCAGCAGCACTCAGTTTTGACAGAAGATTGGCATTAATTGCTGCAGTCAGGAATCATTTTGTTGTGAATGGTGTTGTTGGAAAAATGGCATTTTTAGCAAGATGCATTATATTTGTTATTTCGAGCAGTGAGTTAGCAATCTGGTGAAATTCATCGGTGAATGAAATAGTGCCAAGTATTCTGACTGCTAAGTTATGCCATGTATTGTTCTCTCCTGTTTAGATTAGGGCTGTACCAAATATTCTATTCGTATTCTGTTCAGTTCGAATAGTAGGCTGAATAGTGTATTCGTATTCGGCCGAATAGTAATGCTAAAAAACAGGCCGGATACGAATAATAAGCATTGCACCATTGCCACTCGTTGTCTCAATGTTCCTGCATTTAGTCTTGGACAGTTGCTGTCTTAGCAGCATAATGCCCACTCATGATGATGCACAGCATTTCTTTAACAATTTATTCTGCTTACTGTCAAGAATCTGTTGTGAATCAGTCTCGTTTTTTTGTTAGTGTCAGTAATCAGTAATGGTGTCAGAAATTACAAATTGTCCAGTTTGGAAGTTTTTCAAGTGCCCTATTCCGAAATTTTTTCTCTGCATCACGGTGAAACTAGAGCACTGTGTATTGTGTTTAAACTTGAGACAACTATTCATATTATATTCGAATTTGGCCGAATAATATCAAAAATTATTCTTATTCGGCTGAGTAGTAAAACGTACTATTTGGAACAGCCCTAGTTTAGATGCTGTTGCTTGCTGCAAGCAAAATCTCAGTATTAGTCCAGTTTTGTTACTTTTCCACTGTGCTGTTGTCATAATTGTCATGATCCCATCAGGGCCATATTTTGACCAGATTAAGGCCCTGTTCACAAAATTGCAGCGGCCCTCATATGAATTTTCTGTCATTAGCTGACATTAACCTACCATGAATTTAGCATTCAGCATTACTGCTCTGTGCAATGCGCAGTGTTTCTGCTATTACCTAACTATATCATTCTGAATTTGGAAGCTTTACATGCACCCCTAAGTGAACTTTTAGTTTATTGTTGCATTATGTTGAAAGGGGTCCCATGGGAACAGAAAATGTCATGCTAATGCCTGACTTCGTATGGCCTGTGGGGCCATCTTACTGTATTGGTTTTTGGCCAAACATGACCTGAACATAGTCGTATCTGCCTTCGATACAGATGATGGCAAAATGTTTATTCACAGGTTACAGAGTATTTACATGAATATCATTTTGTGTGTTTGATGAATTGGTACATCTTGTATCGATTCACTTTGGTTGCCCAGAAGGCAGCTAAGGAGTTGCTACAAAGCACTTGCGAAAACGTAGCCTGAATGTAAAGGTTTTGTGTGTCGGTAATGCCCTATGTTGCTGGGCATTGGTGTACTGGTATTCAGTGTGCAGTTGTTATTTTCATACACAGGTGCGTACAGTGATGCTTTTGTACAGCATGTCATTAGTGGGGGATGAAGATGGGGTTCATCGCATCCCTTTTCTAGCCATTTATGTCGTCTTTGCTGTTCCTGTTCCTGTTCCGATCAGACTTAGTGATCTATGTGAGCATGTTAGCTGCCCGGAGGTCACATGAACACATTTTTGCTGAAAAGAACATTTTTGCAATGTAATTTTTTTTACGAATTGTTGACCAGAAAACTTAAGAAGTAACTTAGTTTAATGCCACATTTTAGTGTATTAGCAGAAGCAGACCTATTTTGGCACTTGTACTTTTCGGGAATTATATAACCCTTTGTTATTATGTGTATGTGCAATCCTGCCTGGAAACGCCGTCCCTGAAATGACCTATACTGTGTTGGGTGGGACGTTAAACCCTACTCACTCACTCTCTAAGGCGGTTTCACATTCACGACTTGGCTGTCATTGATAGGCTTACAACTCCTCTGGTGTTATGTAAACGCCATTTTCCAGTTATGCAAATAGATATTTGGATTTGTGTTATTGTTGAATGTGCCTTTCTGTTCACTGGTGATGGACTGCTGTCATTTTCAATGTTTCTGTAAAGTGTTGTTTTTGAATGTTTGATTAGATTATTTCACATTCTTCGTGATGTTCATATGGCTTTTAGGGCCGATTTTTCAAGATGTGGGTTAGTCGATCTCAGTTCATGTTCGTCATGAGGTTAATTCATGAGTTAACTTTTGTTGCATTAACCTGCTGATTGCATCTTGAAAAAAATGCAGCACATGTTGACTTTTGGAATTCGTGAGATAATGACAGGGCCAACTTTGATTGATGTGTAAAAAACTGGTTCTTGGGATTTATAGGCCCTAGAATGCAGCTGCTGCTACTAGTGCTATGCTTTAGGCCGGATCTACAAGGCAGAATCTTAGAGATTGGTGTGGCAGTTTTTTTATTTGGGCCAAATGTCATTGCTGTTGCAAAAAACGTACAGAATCAAAGTACAAAAATTAAACAAAAGTCCTTGGGATCAACTTTGTGCATCCTTAGAGCAGATTATGAAAGAGTTTGTGTGAAAATATTTGGGGAAAACCGTTGTAATCAATCTCTTTAGAACCGGCTGCACTTTGCCGATGTCCAGCCCATACATAGTTGATCTGCAGGGTTAAACTGACGTCTTGCTATTTGACGCTGTTGATCACTGCCTTTGGCGATTGGTGAAGTAATTGAAGATGAATGTTTGTAGAACTGTTGGCAGTGGCGTAGTGGTAAAATTATGTTTGGGGGAACGTCTCCTCTCCCTGTCCCCCTCTCCTTAAGAGTAGGCCCTCTTTAGTCCACCTAGGGAGTCTGGGGGAGCATTTTGAGCTTTTCCAGTGGGGTCAACAGCATAGCTCCAACCGCAAACGTATAAAGAGCATTTTTTGATGCAGAAAACCACATCTGGTGACACCAAGTTTTGTAATATTTTTATTAGCTGTCCGAAGGTTGGGGCTAGATTTTTCATTTATTTGCATGTCTATTTGAGGGGATGCTGGTCCCCCCTCCTTGTCCTGATATTATTTGGGAGAATGAAGTTCTGTCCCAAAAATAATGACGTTCCCGTCGACTTCATCACTGATTGTTGGAGCACAGCTTGGAGCTATGCCTTTTCTGATGCTCAGCCAAGAGCATCCAGCTCTGAAAGGTTAACTGACTATGAACTACAATGATCTTGTGAAATAAATAAAAGGTTGAAAAGCACAATTTTAAAAAAATGTTGAAGTGCGTTAATTGTTGCTTAGGTTGTGCAACTGTTTCAAGCGTTCTTGTACATAGCTGTTTTCGTGAATAATTGAAATATAACTTATTTGATGTGCATGATGATGCTTGGCCTAAATTAGGGATGCACTGGATTTTTATTTTCAAAATCTGCTCAAGCCAGATTTTGGTTGTCAAATCTGATCTAGTCGAATTTGGAACAGACTCATAAATACACTACGTGTATACACTTCTATCATTGTTTTCTTGCATGTAAGCCAAATTGCAGTACTATGTTTTTGTTAATTACATATGCATGCATATAATGGAGTTCTTACAATTTTAGGTTCAGCTTGTTTTCTTTTGTATTTTGTGTTTCTGTAAAGGTTAAACTTACTGTTCCGTTATTATGTGTTTGTGTGCATTCCGCCTGCAAAGGCCGTCCCTGAAATGACCTGTACTTTGTCGGGTGGGACGTTAAACCCTACTCACTCACTCACTCACTCACTTCAAATGTTGCACCAGCAAAAAGATACATAGTAATTGCTTTGTAGTCACACTGTTAGAACTTAAATGTCAAATGACTCGAATCACTGAAATGGTGACTAGCCCTTGATACTAGTTGCATTTTTTCAGCTGTAAACCTGTAACTACTTGACATGCAAAAATCTGTCAAATGAAGAGTCATTGGCCAGAAACTGGTGCATCGCTAGCCAATACCAGTGGCAGATCTAGTGGAGCAGAGGCACATTGCATATCTTGATTAAGTATACCTCAGCTAGGTTTATTTTTTTTGGTTTAGTTAACTTTGCATGTTAAAATAACTATAAAACATGTTACACCGCATAAAGCTCTGTCAAATGCCCCAAACATTTTTTCTGCCTCAGAGCCCTATGCTACGCAAAACCTTTGGTATTTTTCAATCAATCTTTGCTTTTCGCAACTTACATGCCTTTCCCAAAACAATTTGCCACAATATCTGCCACTGGCTGATATATAATTCATATTACGTGGTTTCTTGCATGTGTGAATGTGAATTATTTGCATCAATTGGCATATCAGTTTAGACGTGTTTGTGATATAATGTTATGCAGTTTGTGTTGTCGCCGAATTAAAGTATTCTGGTTGCTCTGTGAAACATTAATACTGACAAATACTGACTTGTACAATCGTCAGAAGTAAACATGTCATGAACAGATAAGCAATGCACATTACAGATACAGACTTCAAACTGATCTAGAAACAATATTCCGGCAAGAATGCAATCAAACTAGAAACGACACATGGGACAGAAATAGCTGGGTGTCTTTTTTTACTGTTAACGTCGGTAAAACCATTTACTGTTAAATTTAAGTCTGAGGCAGACCAGCATTTAGCATTGATGGGGAGTATGCCTGTGAAAATTGCAGCCTCAACAGTTATGAAATATGAATGGGTCACTGATTACGGCAATGAAGAAATATTTCCTAAACGTGCGTAAGGAGCGACAGAAATGTAATGAAATTTATAAAAGCTATGCACTCTGGTTTTCATTTGTTTCAGGTCATTTCATTTCTGTTGCTTTGTATGCACCTTAATAGATTATACAGAGGCACGTTTATGCATATAAGGAATCAGAATTCATGCTAAAAATTGTAGCATGTTAATACTGAAACTGCTGCAAGTATTGCTACAGATCAAACTACACTGTGGGCCATAAAACAGTGCCACTTTACTTTTGTCCATATCTTTGCCAATTATTGACCGATTTTCAAAATTCTTTCACTGGCACACTCTGCAGACAATTTGCAATAATATGATTATTATATATCCTACCACAGAGTAAATGTGTTTCTACCCTACCTCGTGAAATATAAATATAAGCAAAAACTAATGATAATAACAAAAAATTAGGTAAATGAAAAAAATGCTTCAGACCAACACTGTGATGAATGATTCGTATGACACTAGACTGTGTTAGACCCACACAGCTTAGTGTCATACAGACCATTGACTGCAATGTTGGTCTAAAGTGTTTTTATCCAATTTTATCAAAATATTTGTTATTATTGTTATGTATGCATATTTTATTGATATTTCACAAGGTAGTGTAGAGACGCATTTAGGGTGCGGTAGGATCTATAATAATCACATCATCGCAAATTGTCTGCAGAGTGTGCCAATGAGAATTTTGAAAATTGGTCAATAATTGGCGAAGATATGGACACAAGTAAAGTGGCACATTTTTTGGCCCACCCTGTAGATGTTCCTCTCCAAACAGTATGTTACCCACTGTCAAATAGATACTATGGTCACATAGAAAGAAGCATCTGCTGTTGCCGTCTAGTTTTGGGAGAAATGAAGATATCTTAATGTTGCTTGGCAGAGATAATACTGACTCGACTCAAAAGTACCTATCCTGAAAAAGCTTTATGCTAAAATATTTAGGTTGTACTATAATTATGGCTTATCGTCAGTGCAATCTTCCTCCTGTTTTCATTGCAATTTAAAGTGTCTGACATATGCTGGATAAATTTAAACTCATTTGGTTTACACAAGTTTTTTTTATTGGAAACATGCATTCACGACATAAGAAATCTTTTTATCAGTTAATGCTGACATGAAAAGTTAAGATGCTTCTTTCATTTCAGTGCTCTGGAATGCCCACATGTGTAAATGCTGTACATATTGGAGAAAATAAATTGTCTTTCGACAGGTTAACAATCTCAATTAAAAAAACAACAAACTGTTGCAAGTTAAAACGATGATAGACCACAATGCATAGCAATGAACGTCACTAAATTCACAACCGTGAACTGCAGATATACGTTTGAACAAATTAAGCCAGAAATTTTTTCTGTGCTTCCGTTTGTAGCCAGTAAAAACGTACAGACGGGGCAGCAATTTAAAAAAAAATTTTTATATAACAAGACATCGCGTAATGTCACATAACAAGAAAAGCCCAGCGAACGCAAAGGGGAACACGCGACAGTGATGCATGTGTGAAGGCCCGGTGCGAACAAAATCTTAAGCTCACATCGATGTTTCGTTTAGACTCGACGGCGGATGACGCCTAGCACCATATCCAGTGCATGAATTCCAGTATTGCTGCAGGAGTGCAGGTTTGAAGGCCCAGTAAGACAAAATCAGTTGCCAGAGGGCGCCAGATGACCAGTGGCTATATATCTATAGTGTTTTACTTGTACTCGCCAGGGGGTGTGACATGTTTCGCTCTGCCAACACCACATCGGTTGAAAATTGCAAATTTTTCATACACCCCTCTCATTTAGCGCCATCGTTCGGGGTGTCCCCTTTCAAATTTACGGAAAAGTTTTATGGATCCTGAAACTCTAGTCTTCCAGGCAGCCAACAGTGAAGATTTGGTGATACTAGCCTGCACCGTTTTTGACTGATCCACCCGTGTGACAGACGGATGGACGGACAGACTGACAGAATTGATGCAACTGAGTTGACACACTAATTAATACTGATGATTACTAAAGTAATCATACTGCAGTATAACAAGACTTGATGCAGAGAGTTTTTTTTCAGTAAAACTGAAAACAAACTAAAAGCCGTAAACATATTTTTGAGGATCCCCAAAAAATTTCCAAATGCAAAGCAGGGCTTTTTACTGACTGATGGCAACTGGAAGCACAGAGTTTTCTCAGAATTTACTAGAAGCATGTTAAACAACATTTTGCTGTCACGTTCGCATGAAAAGCACATCGATGGTGACATCCGTTGTTACTCGCTTGGATTCTGAATGACAATCAGCATGTAGTCTTTATCTGAAAAACATTCAACCACATCACAAACTTGTTCAAAATAATGTAACAGTCAAAACTGCAATGAACGTAAGACCAGTACTGGTAATGCCTTCCTACTTTCAAATGGCTGGATCAGTGATCACTCAGCAATTCAGTATACTGAAAAATGTACAAAAGTCATGCAACTGCTTGGTCATTTCCAGCTGCATTCTTCTTCTATCTATTTTTGTCTAACCTCCAAATCTTGCAGTTCATTGCAGTTTTGACTTGATACACCAAATGTGAACTGGGAACTGTAACTTGCAGTGATGTAGACAAAAAGGGCCCAGCACCCCTATCCTCCATACAAGACATTTGCACAAATTTAAAGTGGACTAAATTTGGTCAGCTAATTGACAGAAAAATAATTAAAATTGTTGCCTCCAGACCTCATATTTTAAAGTCTCTATAATGTACCAAATTCGATTTTGGCTTCCTGAAGCTGCATTTAGGAAGACCTATATCTAAGAGCAGGGAAGGGAGAGAAAGGTAGGAGAAAAAAGGGAGTAGAGAAAAAGAGGGGAAAAATAGATAGGGAGAGAAAAGGGAGAGAATGAAAGGGGGAAGGGAAGGGAAAGCTAAAGGGGAAGGCCCCCAATTCTTATTTCTTGCTATGCCATCAATAACACATCAAGGGCATCTTTTAAAATGTCCCGCTTCTAACATTTTCCCGTATTTTAACTAGGGAGCTTCCCAAACAGAAGTCACATACCTGGAGCGACCATGATCTCATTCTTCTTGGAGCGAACTCGGAGGAAGGTGAGGTCGTTCTGGGGGTCAATGTCTCGCACACAGTTACGCGCCTGCGCTGCCAGACTGTGCAGCAGTCCAGCGTACTGCACAGTCGTTGAGTTGTCCATCGTCGTACGCACAGGAATTCCTGCAAAACAGCACACTAAGGTAAAGAGTGCCATACTCCAGAAGGGGCATAGACTGGCTGCTTATCTCTCTTTCTATGGCCATAGAGCACGTAGTCACCACTGATTCTGTGATCTGTGATGCAAAGCCAATGCGACAACAGACCTACGGTCACCTTCCCAGCCCACGATTCCCACTACTCTGCAGAATTCATTTTCCCTGACTTTCCGGGACAAACTAAATAATTTTTTTCTGACTAATTTGTTCATGCAAAATACCAATGTCAGTTTTCAATAACTTGAAATCACACTACAAACAAGGGTGGCAAAACAAATTCAAAAGTGGAGGTACAAATAATCTGCGAGTGAAGCAAACAGAAAAAAAAATTGAACTGTTGTACGCGGACTGCGGACAAAGTACTGCTGTAAGCAGACTGCACAGAACAGTTCAAAATTTTTTCTGCATCTTTGCTAACTTTTGCGAGCTGGTACTTTTACATTCCCTGACTTCCCCTAACCGAAGGAAACATGCAGCCACATAGCACCACTGCCCTTTGACCGGTACCAAATTATACAGCTTGGTAAACAGAGGCACATGTGTGCGAACAACTTGCCAAGGATTGTTACCTGGTAGTGCACAGTCAGGTGAGGGTCAAACCGGCAACCTCGCGGTCACCAGTCCGCCATGCTACTGTTACACAACCAAGTCACACACCAACAGCACACTGCATTTTGTTTATACCATAACACTTGACAGAATTGTCCAGGAGCATTAGGTCATATTGGGGTCAACTAAGGAAAAAATTAGTATCAAGCTGATTTTTTCAAAATAGTTAGCCTGGAGCACTAGGAATAACATATCAAAACTCCCCAAGAATCCC
>Ga0056128_1001088_pt1 | contig 28870 bp, 17 predicted proteins | sample WorMetLIZISLAND2_FD_71113 | JGI IMG/M metagenome (GOLD analysis project Ga0056128, IMG submission 71113) | Marine gutless worms symbiont microbial communities from Max Planck institute for Marine Microbiology, Germany - Olavius geniculatus... ... | reverse complement strand
AATATAAATGTACAAAACATTAGTTTATACACTTGTTAATGGCAACATTTAAGGACTTGCACATCGAAAACAGCAAAAATTACAAAAGGTGATATTATTCAGCAGCACATTGACACACAGGCAGCGTGATGTGGGTAATATCACCTTTTGTAATTTTTGCTGTCTTCGATGTGCAAGTCCTTAAATGTTGCCGTTAACAAGTGTATAAACTAATGTTTTGTACATTTATGATGTTGTATCGACATGCAGTGTTAGTAGTTTTGAGAGACGTTTAGATTTGCTCTGGCATGGTTTTAGTTTGTACTATGATTACAAATCCATCATCCAGTACTGGAAGTAATGCAAAAAGAGTATTAATTTAGTTTTTGTTTGATATTCGGGTTAAAGTTATTTACTTCGGACGAAAATAGACGCCTTCGACCTGCTTCCGGATATTCATTATGATAATGATGAAATCCAAAACTTTTCAAAAACTTCTCAAGGACCCTATGAACCCTGTTTTCAGCACTTTTTGGTGCTTATTCAAAGTGTCCTGCGGTGTTCTGCGGTTTTCAGTCATACCCTCTACGTCCGTTTTCTTCATCCATTGCATGAATGGCAACAATAAAATTAGATTGGTCATAAACAAAACAACAAAAAAACGAAAAGTTAACACCTAAAAGTCTGCAGTATCACGCAAAAGTTAGTATCACGTTATCACTTTCACGCTTTAGCATCGATTCAGTCGTTCGTGAACTGATGTGACAGACGCTGTCGAGGTGACCCATTTTCAGCTTCAAATACTTACTTGTTTAGCGCATCTTACATCAAAATTAAACAGCAAAAAGCTGACGTACTTGAAAACATCTTCCATTGTTCGAGTCAAACAAATATTCTCGCAAAACAGAACGAACAAAAAACTCAAAACTAGTTTAACTTTTTGGACCGGCGAAAGCGCGTGATGTAAACAAATACAGAGTGCACGTAACCATGAATAACTTCCAGTAAATAAGTAACGCAGCGGCTTGTATTGGAGACAGGTAAATTGCAAATTATTTGTTGAACTACAGTCAGTGACATATATTTCAAAAAAGCTTAGCTGTTGCTAGGATTGGCCGACAGTATGCCGGAGTCTGGCGGGCAGGTAATGTGAAAGCTTTTTAGAGAGTAATAGCAACCTTAAATGGCTCTATCTCTTACCGTTTCTGAGATACGACGCACCGTTTAGCCACAATACAAACTTTACAGACGGAGACACGACACACAGCCAATGCTATAGGGCAAATCGTTAAACTTTGCTAAGCTTAACGGGCGGCCCAATTGGACACGATGAGATAAAGACATGGCAGTACATTACTAAGCAAATTAATTCACTCATGCAACCGTTTATACCCGGTATCTTCTCTGTACTAATTCACGAGTTATGACCCTTTGAAGAAATCAAGATCGACACTGCATGCTTATTACTGAAACAGCTTGTTAATTGCACATGTTTAACAGCCAACGTTATAACGTTATTCTATCATATATTTTCAATATCTTTCCCGGTGCTGTCATGTGTTGCTAAGCCTATACAGTGTTTGAACTGGCGGGGGGGGGGCGTAGGGAAAAGGTTAAATCCCCTCGTTTTCTCAACCCCCGAACACACTGTCAAATTATGTACTGGGAGGGGTGAGCTATATACTATATACATACGATTTACATCACAGTTTTGGTCAGGCTCCGATCGTCGAAAAGTTCAACCCCCAGCTAAGTTTTCACAATTGAAACACTGAGCCTATGCCTTAACATCTTTCAGACTCAGTTTGTTTAAACTTTGATAACATTTGCTATACTATCTTACTTTACTGCAAATTATACATTATATAAATAAACAAATGGATAAAGCATCCAAATGCACAATATTGCACTGTAAATAGAAAACAGTCATGACATGTGGCTAAGAAGTTCAAACTGATATTCACAAATGACAATCATACATAACCACACATTTAACAAACAAAAAAGTTTAAAGTTGAAACCAACTATAATGTTTATTGTAGTCATAACATGCACAGTGAAATGACAGTACATTAACGAGGGTGACCACTTTCTAGCGGACCAGCACAAGACTGAAAAAATTTCCTACCAACCACACTAAACACACTGCAAATAGCATAACAATGAAATACAAGAAATTTGAGCTAATGCTCACGAGACGTGCGAAAGCCTATAGCAGTTCTGGTTCAGTAGTTCAGCTAAAAATTGAGGTGTTCACACTAAGTTAATATACAAATACCAAATTCTCTATCTGGATCACATAACGATAGTAGCTTGGTGCCACCTTGTGAATGATATAGACTTGTGTCGCAGCCCGAAATCACCAAAAAAATCCATAAAACCCCCTATTTTGGCGTGCAACGTCATTCAAGGTCATTGAATTTGGCGCCAATCAAAAGTCAGTGTACGACTTTCTATTAGTGATTAATAGTAACCTAGGCCCTATCTTGCACCATTACCGAGATACAGCAACTTATTAGCCAAAAATCACAAATTTTGCCCACTCCCTTCTCATTTAGCGCCCTCGTTCGGGGTGACCCCTTCGAATTTATGGAAAAGCTTTATGGTTCCTGAAACTAGAATCTTCCAGGCAGCAGATGATGAAGATTTGGTGATCCTAGCTTGCACCACTTTTGACTGATCCACCCGTGTGATGGATGGATGGACAGACAGATGGATGCACGGACAGAATTGCGATGGCTAAGACGCGCTGAAAGCATTAGCTGCTTTCGCGCGTGCTGCTTTCGCACGTAACAATTGTTAACAGCGGCAAAATAGTGCACTGCGATAAGAGAAAACTTACTGCTTTGTTGAAAAACTGTATTTTGGCATGCACTATGAACCACAAGCTCAAATACTATTTGAACTGTACACCACACAAAACGCACAATCACCAAGACCTAGCATTGCCCTCCTACAGTTTTTCTTAGCATTTTGCAACCTTTTAGACAATTCCTTGACTTTTCTCCAGACAACAATCAAAGTCCCTGACATTTCCACGTTTTCTGTTTTGTTGCAGACAAGTGGTCACCATAATTAACAGGCACCTATATTAATGTACTGCGCTAAACTGAAAAAATGTGCAATGTATGCAGCATATGACATCATTGTGGTGAGATTGAGTCTTATGAGACGTGAGCCATTTTCACATTGGAATAGCAAACGATCTGGATTGTCGGCATAATCAATAAATTAGCTACAATCAATAAACCAACCAATTAATCAAATCAATCGTTCATTCAGGCAGTCAATTACAACATGTGCAGTATGCTGCAAGCATACAGTGGTGCATGATTTAAAAGCAGTGTTGCTGGTGCAAAACTCTATATAATAATTCCAGAGCTGTCAAATTAACACGTTAACTTAATGCCTCAGCGCATTAATAAATGAACATGCACTGAAAACATTAACACACATACGTAAATTCACTTCTGTGAAGCACGAGTTTCAATATTCCATTAAACTGCTGTTATTTGACAATCGAATAATATTAAGGTAATTAGAAATTGTTTTGTTGCCGTTCCATCACTACTGTCATGGTCCTGCGACACAGGCATGACTTGTGGGCGTAATTTCACTCACCCTCTCAATGTAGTCCACCGACAATATTAACAATATTAATGATGCATTAAAAAATTGACGCAAACGCGTTAAAAGGTTAACGCTTTGACAGCTCTAAACACTTCGCTTTTTTGGGGGTCCAGATGCCAGATATAGCTACGACAACTCATCAGTTAGATAACCGACAATTCGATAGCATGCTTCAATATAACGAATAACAGGCAGTAACACAGCAAACAATGTTACGTATAAATAGCACAGTGCTCCAATCTACTTACAACTTTTGTCACACATAACCGTTATCACAGCAGAAGTGTTCCTAATAAACACAGTGCTGAGCTCCACAGTCTGGCACTGTACGCTACGTGATGTGTATTTAAAGCAGAGACAGTGGCATTATGCAATCACAATTTTGTAAATAACCGGCAATCTTCCATTTGTCAGACAACTGTGCAACGAGTTATGCATGGTTGCTGTTTCTCCAATGAAATTCGGTTGTAATACATTATAATACCACCGCAGTTAATAATGGCAAATTTGCAAGATTTATAAACAATGAACTACAAACATGTGGAATAAGAAATGTTGAGCATGCTCGACTTTTTACTAAAATAAGTTTTTGTTGCCCATTTTAGACCTCTGCACAACTGCAGAATTATAGCTAAAATAATGTGGAATTTTTCTCTGTTTTTTTCACTATCAAAAAATGATAGACAATGGAGATAATTGCTAGCACAATTTGCATATCATTTGCACATATTTCCACTACCCCTAATTTAAACAGTCACCCAGTGCCACAAGTTTTCTTATGAAAATGTCACAGATGTCACTTATCAAAAGTATTGTCTAATTATAGTTCAGTTTTTCTGTAATTCATTCATTTAATTACTTCTAAATTATTTCTAAATTCCATCAGGAAACTGGACCTCGCCAATGTCAGTTGTCATTGTGTCATTCAGAGAATATGAAATCTTGAACTTCAGTAGTATTTTGTCCTAAATCACAGAAAATGTCATAGCATTACAACATTGCTATTTACTAAGCACAAAAAATATAACTGCCTACTAAAACGCAAACGAATTAAATGATGAAGAAAAACACAAAAATGTCAGTAATAGTAATGATATTTACAAAAATTCAAATTAGTTTGAAATTTAGTGACACTGCCACAGATACAGAAAAGTTACAAGAAATAAAATACAATAATAAAATCAACCAGAATACATGTTGATCCACAATGCTGTAAAGCTCTTATCATACTGCTATAAATTGAAATTAAGACAATATTATTATTAATTACATATGTGACACCATGAAAGACAAGAAAAAACACAGAGAAGTACAAACATTACACAAGAATAATTGTTACCAATGCATAATACCAATAATAATAAAAATAATAATAATAATAACTTGATTTATATAGACATATAAATGGAAATAAAAAGATTAGTGGAAATAAGTACAAACAACATGTTTAGTAAAGCGACCCAAAGTCCACTAATATAATGCGGTAAATTAGTTACACATGTCAGGACGTTGTACAGTGTGATGTACAACAGATCTACAACAAATTAAAGCAAGTGAAACTTGGGCCTAACAGATAGTTGTTCGCTAACCTGTGGTCGATGAGCTATAAGCATAACTTGAGTAATGGCAGCAGGAGGCAGTATGGGATTATGGGCCGGCAAATCAGTAGCTGAAGCCGGCTGTAACTTGACTCTCATCACCTGCAAACATATCACACGTACAATTATTTCAGAATAAATATATAAGTTGCAACTTGCAAGTTATACAAATAGTGCTGGTAATGATTAAAAATTTTTAATAGTTAACTTTTTGAAAACTAACAACTGATTAATCGTTAATTTTAGTTAATTTTCCACAAATTTCATGAACCAGGGAGATGTTCGAACCATGATAAGTGAATGATTTGTGGCAAATCATACAGAAAACATTTTCAGCAAAATCAACTGTACCATCGTCACACAACTTAAGTCCAAAATAATCAGACAAATGACCAGAAATGGCCTTTTATTTAACTACCTTAGTATTTTTTAACTTGCTGTCGGCCATTATTGTTTATACTTTACTCCCAAAATCTACTTCCTGTTATGTCTAGTAACTAAGCAAAACAATATTTGTGATTAACCATTACAAATTTTTTTAATCGTTAAAATTCCTTAATCGTTAACAATTACATTAATCATTAACCTCCGCAGCCCTATATACAAATCATCAAATCACAGCCTTTTGGCCACATCAGGAGCGTTCACAAAGTTTTGCAACCCGACTATAAAAAGTACCGGCAGTGAATGCAAATTACAGTTCTTTGTTCAAAACATTCATCACAGAGTTCAATGCATTTACAGCACTTTACTTTATACAGTGAGATGAAGTCCAATAATACAGAAGCACTTGGTCTAACAGGTCTGGCTGTGCAAACCCATGTCTGGCTCAAGAAACCAATATTAACCTTATCCTGTGGTAATTAAGACTTAGTTGACACTGTTTGGTAAATAATAATACTGCCAGACCGTATCAGAGTGGTGAGCAAACCTTGGGCACTGCAGCCTGGAATGTGAAAGACTTGACACTAGCGGCGTTCAAGCTCATGACAGACACAGCAACTACAACGACGTCCGGCCGAGGATGATCCTTACCAACGTGAAACACAATCTTGATATTGTTCTTGTCATAAGCTACCAGTGGACCATGCTCACCTGCACAGACAGACATAGAGATTGTAAACATATGGGGTGGTCCATAAAAAATGGTCAGAACTGTTGCAGTTGCTGTCAAGTTGTCAATTTAGGAAAATTTCAGGAAAAACGTAGAAAAATTTCTAGAAAGTTTTGCAAATTGAAATTAGGCCCAGAATAACACTGCAAAATGATACACTTCGGGTAAATAAATAAGCAGTTTACTGAAAGCATACCAAACAAACATGGCGAACACACTTATATAGTCTTTAGACCAGATTCCTGCATCTGAAAACCTAAAATCCTGAAAAAACCAAACCACTACAAAAATAGAGCAACACCACAGACCTGGCCGAATTGATTCCAGAGATACAAATACATCGTTAAGCGGCTGTATCTCAACATCGGTAGTTCTTGCTATGGAAGGTGACAACGTTGAAGCAAATGATGATGAATTGTCACCAGTAGCTGTAAGTGGCGACCTCGTCATCTGATTCATCGGGATTTTAGCCTGAGCACTACAATGAAATGTAAACAGGCTGCAGTTATTAGCAGAAGCATGTTTGGCAAGTTTTGCAGCTTTAGCACTATTATGACACACTATATATGCACAGAAATCTTGTGCTGCATTGTATGTATGTTTAGAATGGTGGACTTTTTGCCCGATGCAAAGAATGATGCTGGAATGATGATGAACGTCCAAGCCACTGACGAAAAACTGACTGCACCTCGGTATCAGATGCAAATTTCTGCCCAACTAGCATTTTCTTACACCAAACTTGTATTGCTGGCTTCGTAAAACATTTGCCAAAGTTGTCGCAATCCACTGGATGCATCACAGAGTGAATCTGACTTGCATTATGTCTTCTTGCCCACAAAAAAGTAACTACACGCTGTTCGTTATGGGACAATTTCAGTGCAAACGTCACCATATTTAACGTTTATAAATTACATCATCTTCATAAAACTCACAACTTGTACTCGGAATTAAATTCCCTACAAAACGTATATTTGGAATTTTTCATATTCTGGATTAATGGAATGTGCCATTTTGTAAACTTATTTATCAAATGACAATCGTATATCCCATGAAATAATTCAATCAACTATCAAATAACTGAAAGTCGCATTACATCCTTATTTATTTATTATAGTCACAAAAGTAAACCTAGCAGACATACGCCTGCTGTTGTCGAGTGACCCATGGGGCTGAGGTTGTGGATCCGGACAGAGACTTTTCCAGCACAGACTTGCCAAGAGCATCAAGCGATGTTAAACCAGCAACGCTAGCAGCTGCTACTTCACTGCTAGCCGGACTGACAGCACCTTCAGTACAAACAATTAGAAAATTAAAGCTGCACGCAGCACTTCGTAGGAACCTATCTCAGAGCTACGGAGCATCAATTGTTATACAGGATCACACAGTGTTAGCTGCCAGTGCCACCAAACACAGGCAAACATGCTCCGCCTTAACCACAACTAGGAAGGAGTGGTACTGAACTTGCTTACGCAAACGGATGAAAGGCTAAGTTGACCTGGGTGGACCGTTATACACTTAGAATGATCAATGTGAATGCTGATGGTCAGCCATCCAAGTAGGGACCGGGCTCGGCATAGAGCAACAACATCGATCGGGCACAATGTGTTAGACATCAGACCACACTACACCTTACAACGTTAGTCTGTGAATAAACTCAAAGGTTGCAACAGTGACTAATGAGCTGTACAAATTCACCAAATTACAAATTTATTTCTTAAGTCAATGATGTTTGCCCTTTTCAGAATTTTTCCCATCTGCCGGAAAAAGTTGTTGCCACGGTGAACAAATTACCATGGCAGCATCTAACTATGCATGGAAATCATTGTTCCAGAAAAGCAACGGCAGAAAAGCAAAAACTGTAAGCACCAACGACAACAGTTATAGCAACAGTAGAAGTAGCAGCAGCAGCAGTTGTTGTTGTTGTTGTTGTTGTAGAAGTAATAACTCACCAGAAAAAAACTGTTGAAAATCTGGCTTTGGCGCATCCATCGTTGGTGACAAAACAGGAACTGGCTGAAGTGGTGGATTGGCTGCATTTTGCTCGGCCGACGACGACGACGATGCCGAAGCAACGTTAGTAAACATCGGCTGCCGAAGGCCAGGCTGGTGCAAAGGCAACTGAACAGAAGCAGAGGCTGACAGTGGCGGCCAAACTGAACTCATACCGGCTGATGGGAATGTGCCTACAACAGCAGATAATACCAACTATTTAATTAAAATGCAAGCGTGAATGGCTCAACACAACAGCAGGTACAAAAATGAGTCACTAACAGCCAGTTAGTTATTCTCTAACAAACTGACAAAAATTTAAAAAAAAACAAGTATGCAAAACTTCTTGTGCCGCGACTGCAGCCATCATAACAGACTGCAAGTTTACAAACGAAAAGGTGTAAAAAAAGTCAAAATATGTGTGAACCTTCCTCACAGCTTGAGTAACCACTAACCAGTGTGCTTATGATCAGCTAGAAAGAAAAAGTCGGAATTAAGGGTTAGGGTTCTAGTAGGCAGTGTGCCGACATATTCTTCTACCAGTAGTTACAAGTGATCTACTAACGCAAACAGAAACACACAACAGCCGCGGTGCATGTTTGAAATACAGTAAAACAAAGTCCGAGTCATTCACCAGAAGGTGCCCGCCTGACAACCCATGGCTATAGTGTCTATAGTGTTTTATTTACTTGTACTCACCAGAGGTCGCCTCTATCGCTCTGCTAACGTTGTATCGACTGGATACAGCAACTTTTGCCTACCCCCCACTCATTTAACGCCCTCGTTCGGGTGACCCCCTTCGAATTTATAGCAAACTTTGCGGTTCCTGAAACTAGAGTCTTCCAGGCAGCCGATGGTGAAGATTTGGTGATCCTAACTTGCACCATTTTTGACTGATCCACCCGTGTGACAGACGGACGGAATTGTGATGGCTAAGACAGTAGTAGTTACTGTTACGCGTAAAAATGCAATGACTCTAATAAGTACAATGCTCTAGACCTGTGTTAGCGGTACTGCTGGTAACAGCGTGAAGCTGAATGGACGCGGACGTTGGTAAAAGACTTGCAGTGCTTGACAGTGCCGGCGCTGGCGGAACTGATAACAGCAAATCATCCAAAGCCGACGCCGTACTCTAAACCACCACAGCAGAATTTGGATGCAAATAAAACTTGTATAACCCGAAAAACAAATTTAACAAATTACAGACAGCATAAATCTGTTCCAACAAAAAATGTACAGTCGTTCCCGAACCTTAGGGTCCACAGGACTGTGCTAATCTTGATTTACTCTGCCCACAGTCAGACATCAGTGTACACCACGTGTTCACAAATATGGGGACAGTGCATCGTGAGGTGTACCATTTTATGCCTCATTTTTGCTGTTACTCATTGCACCTACCAAAAAAATGGCCAGGTTGTGCAGACTTGGGTAACTAATTACGTATCAAGATGTTTAAAGTGTTCACGGACAGACATCAATCCAGCTATGAACTATGTTCGGCACAAGTAAGTAAGTCAAGATCAACACGTTAACCACTGGACCACAGTTTACACTGCACAACTAGAAATTAGGGGCCATATGCACAACATCATTGAAACTTCACTTTCAAACTAAAATCGATTTACGTCATAGTGCTAAGTCTTAGCACTAGTCAGATGCCTATGTCCTAACTAACGCTAGTCGTTCCAGTGACCTATCATAAATATTTAGGTGGTCGCTGTCAGTGTAAACTAACATTGCCAAAAGCAGCTGCATCATAGAGAACTTCTGGCAAGTCAATTACACTATTAAAACTAACTTTAGTGCAAAAAGTTGCTGATGTAAGACATACATGAGCAGCAGCAGACACAGTGGAACTGGATGACAATAGATCAGTTAAGGCGTTGCTTTGTGAATCCGACATAACTCCATTTGTGACCATTCCACTTTCACCGCCATCCAAACCTGTCCAAGACCACTCTGATCAGCTAAATCATACAATGGTTTATTCAGCACATGGTTCCAACTACTCTGCAAAATTCATTTTCCCCGACTTTCAAGGACAAAATGAATCATTTTCCCTGACCGATTTCTTCACGCGAAATACCAATTGAATGTTGATTTTCAGTCGCTTGCAGTCACACTAGAAACAAGGGCAACAGAACAAATTTTAAAGTGGAGGTACAAATAATCAGCGATTGAAGCAAGCAGGAAAAATTTTGAACTGTTGTACACAGTCTGCGTACAACAGTTGAAAATATTTTTCTGCATCTTTGTTAACTTTTGCACCCTGGTACTTTAAAATTCCCTGACTTTCCATGACTTTCAGAGTTTTCCCTAACTTTGGAATGAAAAATTCCCCAACTTTCCCTGACCGTAGGAACCATGTCAGTAATTTATTGATAAAGCCGATCTATGACGTGCCATACAGCTGTAGAGATTAAGACAAGTGGATGAACTGAGAAAAGGGATCCTACAAACTTCCTTGTATCTATAGCAGATTTTTAATTTTGGCAGCATGAACAAAAACAATAAACCAAATTCATTCCAAACAAGGCAACACTAGTTGCTGAAATGCCAACAACTTAACAAACAAGAGACAAACAGTCATTAGAACCGAGTATACCACAAAGAAATCTCTAACATAAAGCACAGTTTCTGATGATACAAGCAATCAGGAATACCGAGTTTGAGAAGTTGATCATCGAGCAGAGCGGTGCTGTATGACGGTGGAGGGGATGATGACTCAAGACCTAATGAAGATGGTCCTGCTGCAGCTGCTACAGCATAATAAAGTAACAATACATGCTATTTTACACTGCAAACTGTCAAAAGCTGTGCCACTGATGGTAGCACCATAAACAATGTAATGTCTACCTGTACTATAGCTCCTATTATGTAAAAACGTAAAAAAAACGTAAAGTCCTTCCCGAGCCTTACAGCCCATAGGGCGGCGCTGATCTACGTTTCCTAAGGCCCTCAGCCAGACACCAGTTTTTACACTGTGAGACCACGGATATGGGGCCAGTGTATCGCGCGGTGTGCCTGTTTACGTCCCAGCGGTGAAGTCGGTACCAAATTATACTGCTTGGTGACAGAGGCACACGTGTGTGAACAACTTGCCGAAGGTCGTTACCCAGCAGTGTCCTGGTGCAAAGTCGAACCTGTGCCTCTGAGTTACCTCAGGATTACAAGTCCGACATGTTACCGTTAGACTACCGAGCCACACGTATCCTATTATGTGGCTATCCTAATATGCCGCATTACAGATCTTGCCCATCTGTCTCTGTGTGGCTTAGTGGTGTAATGGTAACAGGCCGAACTGACGACCGAAAAATCCCTGGATTTACTCCGGCCCAGTACACTGCTAGGTAATGACCTTGGGCAAGTTGTTCACACATGTGCCTCTGTTCACCAAGAAATATAATTTGGTACTGGTCAAAGGGTGGCGATGCTCTGCAGCTGGAAAAGTAACCGTATGTCTGGCGTTGCACTGGTCACGTGTCACGGACTCAATGTTCTATAAAACTACGGGCTCAATGGCCATATAAAAAGAGATGAGCACCCCGCCTAAACCCCAATTTGGGTATGGCACCTCTACCTTTAACCTTTAGCATCTGTCTGTCTAAATCTGCCTGTCCCATACAGGTTCGTAACTCGAAAAAAATAGCATAGAATAAACCGAAATTGGTCTAAAAATTTTCCAAAACAAGCATGTCCAATGTGCCAACTTTCTATTTAAAAAATCAAAAGTCAGATAAAGACTGCACAGTGCAGTGTACAGCTGAGTGGATAGCCGCATATCATTACAGCATTGGGGTGCCAACATCTCCCCTGTTACTTTCAAAGAGTACTAGCCACTGCTGTTGAGTCTTCACGCAAGCGATCTACAAGAACAATGTCAACTACACCACCACCACCAGTCAACAACCACCACAACTACTAGTACTAGCCTTGGCTGTTCAGTGTCAGTTGCTGTTTAATTGAGTGGTCTATAAGAAGACTGTCGACGTCAGGCTTATGAACAGTGTCTTCATACAGAGCCATCACACGTATCACCTCGTCATTCGCCTTCAAAATATCCGCTGCGATTAACACACAGCACATGCAGCCAAACTGTTCTCTTAATCTCAGACATGTCTGCCATTTTATCATCACATCACTCCGGTTCCAAACTCTCCTAGAAACCTATATGCATTTGCCTTCCTTCAACATACGACCATCCTTGACCTCCAGTTCTAGATGTACACACAAACAGTGCAAACACACACTTTTTCCTTGAATGAACTTGGGTTGAGAAAAACAACTGATAAGTTCGTCAAATCACAACTGAAATTCAGCTTATCGCATTTGGTTTTTAACTGGTTTCTGTTTATCTTGGCATCAATTTGAAGACATAGTCATAAGAATTATTTTTGCGATTAATCTAAAGATCAAAAGGTCAAAAGACACAAGTTTTTAATATCACAGTCGCACATATTTGTTGCGAGATTTCCAGTAGCTGTTTGGCTAGGTTCGACTCCAGGCTGGTTTGCTATCAAGTAATAACCATGGGCATGTTCTTCACAGATTGGATCGGATTGGTGCTTATGCAACGACACTCAAGACATCTGGATGTGTGTGCTCGCTTGATTGGTCACGACGTCGGTTGATGGTGGTGATGTCACACCATAACCCTCGCCATGCGCCGCGCTCAGCTGTCATGCCGGCGACCGGCAGCAAGGGGTCACGGTAAAGGTGACTGGAGAGATGAGCCGTTATGTCGGCAGCGACCTGATCCTTCCATTGCTTCCTTAGCGCATTAGGAGGACAGCGACAACCAACCAGACGTTCTGCCCATAGAAGCTGTTTCAGCAGGTGGGAATCATCCACTCGACACACATGTCCAAACCATCAAAGATGTGTCATTCCGTAGCTGGTCGCGTCGGGTTACCCCTAGTATTCAGCAGAGACAGATCATCTGGAAAACCTCTAGTTTCGTTCTTCACACCCATGTGCCTCTTGTCACCAAGCAGTATAATTTGGCATCATCCAAAAACAGCGATGCTCTGCAGCTGAAAGGTAACTGTAGGTCTGGCATTGCACCAACCATGCATCACAGACTCAATGGTCTATCCACCTACTAGCTCAATGGCCTCAACAGAGAAATGAGCATCCTGTCTATGCTACAAATCAAACATAGCTTAGTTAGCGTTTATTTGGCAGATATTTTTGCTCAGTCAGACCTTCCAGCATGTCATTCAACAATGCATTTTTTCTGGAACTACTCTAATTAATCTGCTTTGAACAAAAAGTAACTTGCACAGAACTGTCAGCAACGACTACATGCGTACCAGATGTTGCCAAAAAAAGCAAGAGGTGACAATGTAAGAAGCTAATAATAGTTAACTCAGCACAAATTAAAAACTGTATCGATTAACTGCTAATTTTAATTAAAAGCTAACAGAAACAATTGTCCGAGATAATTCACGTTTTTGTTGAGCAACTTCTGAATTATTTAGCTAACAGTGGTGTGCATTACTCACTGATGCCAGATTCATCGCTCTCGTCAGTCTCACTAGCCAAGCGGAACAGCTTCGGTCGTTGTTTCTCCAGATTGTCGTACAATTCCTATCACACAAACAACATGTTAACAACTTTCAGATAAATGTTCAAATAAAAGATAAAACTTTCAGATAAAATTATCAGCAGTAAAAAAGTTAAAAGCTACAAGTGTGTATAGTGTGGTCAGATAAAGTTCTGCTCGAGTAAATATCAGTTGTATACTACTTCCTATCATCAGCAAATTGGCATCCTTTCATGTATTTCTTCTATATCCCAATTACTGCCCAACAATATGCTGTGACAAATGATACTAACGAGTGAAACGACGTCAGTGACAATTATAGAACTACAATGTCCAGCTACAAACATTTTCAGCGTCCCTGGTAATCCACAGTCTTCACAGTTAACTCCTGGCTGAAAGACTATGATCAACATTCTTTCTACAGTGGAATCCTAGCTTTGGAGAAACTCTGAACCATGTGCATTTCAGTTAGAGGAGTCCCTGCCAATTAGTTACAAAATATGATAAACTTTTCTAAAGTTAGGTCAATGCATCAGGCTAAGAATGCCACTTGTTGTATGTTACCCTGCAATCTATACTACAATAATGACTAAATAAATAATCGAAAATAAACTGAGAAACCTTCATAATCTGATTGTCAGGACTCGGTGGCAGCAGTTTCGAGCTAACAGTTGTAAGGCCTGTCAGTTAACGGATTCATGTTGTTGTAAGTTAACAGTAGAAACAAATGAACTACAATAAGTTACAATAAACACAAAAACCTTCATAATCTCCTTGTCTGACTCGGTTGCAGTGTCAGGCTGATGATTATAAAGCATATCAGTTAACAGTTTCACGTTATTGTAAGTGACGTCCAACTGCTGCATTCGCTGAGTCAACTTTTCTGTCCGCTCTGCATCCTACAATTAAACAACATCGCATCATAAAATGCAGAAACGTTCTTAATTAGTACTAGCACTGCAGAAGAGGCACAGAATTATTTTGAAATGTGAAACTGCATGTAAAAAAAATTTTAAACTATCAAAATACATAACTATCTAAATCTCAGCATAATTTCTATATATGCAACTTTGGAAATCCTATGCATGCGTAAAGAACATGCAATAAATAGAGTTTTTTCTAAAACATGCAATATATTGTGCAATTGCATGTCAGCGCAAAACCACAACCTGGATTTCACAAAACCACAGGCTGGATTTCATTGTTACCTACTGCAAAACTGTGACATTACCCAATTTGATAAAGCCCAAGTATAATTTCAACTATAGCAACACGAAACAGCGAAATCATGAACTCAAAGTGAAAGAAGACATTCACAAAGTACCTGCTTCACCATGTTCTTTATTAGTCGGTTTGCAGCAATCAGATCGTCAGGATTTTTACTCCGAAGAAGACGTGACAGCAACTAAGTCATGTCACAAACACGTAAACATACACAGTGGGCCAATAAAAAATGTGGCATTTTACTTTTGTCCATATCTTTGCCAATTATTGACTGATTTTCAATATTCTTTCCCTGGCACACTTTGCGGACAATTTGCAACAACATGATTATTATACATCTCAACATCTCACATCTCATCGTAAATGCGTCTCTACACTATCTTGTGAAATATAAATGTCACAAAAGAAACTAATAACAATAACAAGCATTTAAGTAAATGGAAAAAAACACTTCAGATCAACACTGCGGTGAATGATCAGCATGACACTAGACTACAAGACTGTGTTAGCCTCACACAGTCTAGTGTCATTCATTGCAATGTTGGTTTGGAGTGTTTTTTTTTCAATTTTACCAAAATATTTGTTTGTTGTTATCGTTTTATATCCATAATTCATTTATATTTCACAAGATAGTGCAGAGACACATTTACAGTGTGGTGGAATGTATAATAATGACATTATTGCAAATTGTGGCAGAGTGTGCCAGTGAAAAAAAATTGAAAATCTGTCAAAAAAAATAACGAAGGTATGGATAAAAGTAAAGTGCCACATTTTTTATTGGCCCACCTTGTAAATTAATAACTAATCACCATTAAATGAAGAGACTAAGTGGCGACAAAATATAGTGGTTAATGCACTGATCTTGAACTGAATAACGAATATGCTCTATGCCGGCTCCTGTTAGCATTTCAATGGGTGAATGCCATGAACCGAAAAATCATACCAAATAAACTCTGCCTACCATACATCCTAGATGACTAAATCGAATACCACCAACCTGTCTGACTGGAGTTAAGGTGGGGTACAACACATCCACCTGTTGGATGGCAGGAAACACTGCTCAAGATGCAATGTGGCAGGTGATGCTCCGTAGCTCCGAGATGGGTGCTTGTGAAAAGCTACATATAACTGAAGTTTCACTTTCTTTTAATTTAAAACTTTAACACCACTCATGTCATAGTTACTAATAAACAAATGTAACAGCAATAGCAGTACACTAATGCAATGAAATATGCCAGAAATGCATTACCGCAAAAATACTACACTAATAAACAAGGCTAAATGTAGGCCTGACAAAATATAAACCTCTTTCCCCGACACTGTTTTTTTCACTGACGATTTCAGGACATTTTGTTGAATTTTGGTCAATATCTTTAAAAGCAGTCAAATTTCCAAACAATTCCAGTTTTTTGAGACAGTGTTCGCTCACTCTATCAGTAGCTGAAGAAACGAAACAGTTGACCAACCTTTGATTTTTCGTCATTATCAAATATTGATGCTCTAGGTGGCGGCGGCGGTGGTGGTGGCGGAACTGGCTCAATTGACTGAAAAACAAACAACATTCGCAACACAGTCACACTACTGAAGTAAAAAATCTGGTAAAACAGTCTTGTTTGATCAAAATGACTAAGAGATGAGTCTATATAAATTAAATTGACACAATGCTTTGTGATTTTTAGCTACAAAAAAAACAAGTAAAAATTACGAAACTGGGTTTATATGTTGAGAAAGATGCTAGGTTTTGGGGAACACTAACCTAGAAACCCACCCTCAAACTTAAATCAAATTTGCAGTTCTGAACTGGGTCAAATCATGATGCTGAATGATGAAGTATTTTATCGTATTATGTTTAAAGCATTCAAGCCCAAAGCATAATAAAATTCTCCAAAAATAAACAAAGCAAGTAGTTAACTAAATTTATTCTTAAAACGATGTTAATTAAATTGCAGTTAAAGCAGTAAACTAAAACAATTGTTAATTAAAAGAAATTAACAATAAAAAATCTTCCATTAATCCTTTCCCTACCATATTCATCTGACAGCATTTGGTGCTTCTCAACTAAAAACAAACTAGAAATTTGGGGCAAAGCCCAACGTGAGTCTGCCCGGCGCACTAAGTCCGATTTAGGGGAAATTAGGGGGGTTAAATTTCCCCGACACCAAAGTCATGTGGCCCGAACTCAAATGCATTGGCATAAGCCGAATGTGCATTGTCGGCTTAGAGTAGGTCAACATATGCGCATATAACTTTGTTCGTAGTGGACCGAAGTTCACCAAATTTTTTTTGTTCAACGCCGAAAAGATCGTTTTTGTCAATGCCATTTATATTTTGTCGCTATCTTCATCGGTTCCAGAGATATTTGTGCTCAAACTCGAAAGTTGTCGTAAATCGCACCGATTTTTGAACGTTTTTTGCCCTCCCAAATTTAAAGGGGGCGGTGCCCCCAAAAGTTGTACTTGCGTTAACACCTCAACCTAGAGACACGTCAAGTGCCAAAGTTTCGTCGGGCTACACCCTCTAACTCTGAAGTTATAAGCGCTCCTTTATTACATTTTAAGCCAATTTTTGACCCCCACTTGAAAAAAATTGTAAAGAGGCCACCGTCCCCGGTGGGGGTGCGGTCGTAAGACTTGGTGATTCTCTAGCGCGTGTAAAAATTTGATGGCGCAGCACCCCTTAGGGGCCGAAATATGGTCTTCCAAAGAATGTGCTTTGGGTAGGTACAATTTCACATCTAGATCTCCAAGGTTACTGGACCAAACTTCACCGGACTTGTTTCGCCTAACGCGGGAGGAATCGCTGTCGAACGAGTAACTCACCGATTTTGAATATCTTCATCCCTTCCGAAGATATTCGCTGCAGAACTTTAAAGTCATCCGAAATCGGGCCAAATTTTGCATGTTTTTGGCCCCTAAAATTTTTTTGGGGAGGCTCCCTCAAAATTTCGAACTGGGATTATAAGATCGAACACACATAGGAGCATCGTGCAAAATTTTGCGGTGATCGGCCCATGGAGCTCGGAGATTACGTGAGGGGAAAAAAGAATAAATGCCGGCGAAACTTCCAGGCGGACTAATGATAGATACTGACCCGATCATGGGAGACGGGATCGTACTTGACAATGCCCTGTCTGCGAAGCATCTGATATGCCTCCTTTATCTTCGGCTCGTACTCAAGAACTTCGCTCCAGTTGTACATGAGCTCAATGCAGCGATCTTTCACCCTCTGTGTCATTGTGCTACCCAGGAACTAAACACAACAGCACAGCAAACTATGTCCAGTGCAGAATTACAAAACATTCTATCTATTATACGGTTGTCGACGGCAAAACGTCCTAACCACAAACTACGAAGCTCTTTAAAATGTTATTTAAATATTTATTTCCTTACAAAATAAAATACACATCGTACAGGAAGCAAATCTGTATGTCATTTATAACCAAAATTTATAAGAACATTAAAACACTGGGTAAAAGTCATCGCAGAAACTTCATTGACAACAAATAGGATGTTTTGCCTTTCCACCATAGATGTGTCAGAACACTACCATTAGTCACAAGCAAATTGTCAACCCAGTGACAACATGAGATGAGGCCATCCACTTTGCTACACATGTACATACTTATATTCTAAACTTCAGCTAAAAATCCACTCTTACACTACCACCACAGAAAACACGCTCATGCAAAATATGCATCATTTTCTAGTTTTTCCGACACAGTAAGCTTGACTGATCTATGACTTTTTTGAACTGAAAATTGGGGCACCATTTACCCATGCCCTGGGAAACGTTCACACCAATTACAATTTTATGCCTTTTTGTTTTCAAGACACAAACAATAGACAGATGGACAGGCAAGACTTAAAGTCCAAGTCGCACGAAAAAAAGATATTGGCTAAATATGCGTAGAATGTAATGCTATTTAATAATTCGCTAATCAGTTAAAATAAAAACGTCGCTTTACATAAATTTCAATAAAAATAATGTTGTGCGAATGAAATGATGACGTCACCTACTATGCTTTGTTTAGTGTTATACAGCGTGCGAGAAAGTTTCCACATGGCCATAGCGTCGATGCAGCGTGCGCTCAGAGAGGGGAACTCGCTTGCATTCTGGAAGCAAAAGTCGTAATCTGTTGGCTATTGGTGCAACAAAAAGGGCATACAGTCGGACTACTTCCGGTATGACAGCAACTTCTCGAAATGCAAGCAAAGTCTTTTCACTCAGTACCGCACTCCATCAATGCTGCTAGCATTCAAATTCTGTCGAACACTACATCGATGCTAATAGTTGTTTGTGACATCACACTTTTCTCACATTTATCCATGCTAAACTTTATTCTTACAGTATAAATATAACACTGGCAACAGGAAGATTAATAAATATTGATAAATTAACACCTGATTAAGCCAATTAGCGCTTTATAACAGTTACGTAAACTGATGCGACTTGGACTTTAAAATGCTGTCTATCACAATGGCTGGATAACAAAAGGACTGGTAACAATTGCAAATTCTTAATTGCTTACTTTATAGAAATTACGTAATAAATAACAGTGGGAACTGTCTGATAAAATGCATGTTTTCAAACTTCCTGTTTTAAACAACCCTAATAGCTACTATGACAACTAGTAACATAACAGCAAGAACCTATATTATACTTACTTTGGGCGAAATGACTTTAATGATTTCATTGAGAAAACGAAACTTTCCAACTTCTTGCTGAAACCTCCGGCCACAGTTCTTAACACAAGCTTCAAGAGTCTACAAAATAAATAAACAGAAACAAAACATTTGCTAAAACAGCCCATAATGCAAATCTAAACTCAAAATAGCATGATCAAAAAGTTAGTCAAAACTAATCCTAAAAGACACGTACTGAGAAGATTTTTTTTAAGTTACAACATTACACAGAACATATCATATACCAGTATGTCACAATATTTATAAAAGTTATTAAATCTACCTACCTTGATTAGAAAAAATATGCTACAAAACCATTCAATTGCAACCAACTAGCTGACTTCAGAGACGAACGAGTGCAACTGGCATGCAGTTGATAGCCACAATGAAATTCTTTTTACTGTAAGTACTTATCTAATAACAGTTCACCTAGCTTGCATCACGGTAACATCAAAACTTTTAGGTTCTATAACTTATTTATCCTAATTGCCCGGAATAATTACCAGTCATCTAGTAAATAGTCTCACCTATACAGCATTGTAATTTTGATTTAAATTGGCATATTTATGCTATATTGTGTACTGTCACCAGTCCAACTGTAAGATGGTGAGTAGCAATGTCTTCAAGGCAGCATTTGTGCTGTTGTTTTTTAAATCAACTTAACTTAAAAAAAATAGATCAATTTACTTACTAAGAGTGCCAGTAATGATTCTTTCTCTTGTGGTGACTGTATTTTATGGACAAGAAGTTTGAGAGCCGTCTGTGGCCCATCGGGTGATTTGTTGATCCGGTCACAGAAGCTGACGATCGCCTCCCAGTCTTCAGCTGGACTCAGCACGTCAGTACATTTGTCTGAAACACATCACATCATACATCAATCAATCAAAGCAGTTTGATGCTATATGCCACAAACGAACCATAGTCATACGAATATAATAAGGTTCGAGCAATACAAGCATTCGGGTACTGGGTAATGCCCAATATTTGCCAGTATTGAGTAGTATCAGGTACTAGACCTAAGGAAAGCCGTCAAGTGCCTTATCGGCAAGATCAGTGTAGTGTAGAATCTAGGTGGACTGCTGATAAACTTTAGCAACAAGCAGTGCCTAAAATGATGACATAATCTGCCATAAGTATTCATTTTAATTTGCACTGAAAATAAAATCTGGTGTCCGTCGATAATAACGCCTACCCTGCGAAACCGGTATGAGGCTTGAGGTTTGAAAAGAGTACTAGATCGCAGTTAATGCCAAAAAATATAAATCACGCGCATAGCTTCCCATCGATATACATCCAAAGCAGTAATCGAACATAATAAGTTATATAAAATGCTCATACTTAGCCAGTATTCCAATCCGTCTTCAGAAACCTCACTCACACTCGCCATTTTGCAATGTTTACATACAGTACACGTACACGCCCACTTGAATATAAATAAGTAAAAATAATTCGTAGGACCGATCACGACCAATGAGGGCTCAAAACGCGTGTTTCTGCGATCTGTGCAAGATCTGGCTACTGAGGACAAATTAAATGTTTAAGCTAATACATACTTCGTGCTTATACTTTGGATTTTTGCAGTTTTACATCATCGCTTATACAACATTAAATAAATTGTTTGCAGTTTTTTTTATATATAATATCGAAAATATCGATAAATCGTATCGTATCGTCAAAAATATCGAATTTTTCGATATATCGCGATATTTTTATATATCACCAGTGGCGTATTTAGAGGGGGGCACAGTGCGATGCCCCCCTTGGCACGACCATGAATTTTTTTTACAGGCGACTTTATATGAAAAGGTGCGTTTTTTGCCATTTTCCAGCAAAAATTGCAAAATTCAACAATGTTTGACGGTCTTTTGCGTTTCCAAATTTCAGAAAAATGGGCAAATTTGCGGTTTCCATTGAACATTCAAAAGCAAAAAGTGTTTCAGCTTCAGGGGGGCTTCGCCCCCCCCTGACACCCCGACCAGGGGCTCTGCCCCTGGGGACCTCCAGACCCCCATTATAGGCTCGCACTCTGCGCTCTTGCCATGCCCCCCTTTGCCAAATCCTAAATACGCCACTGTATATCACGATATTTCTGACATAGGCCTATGCAATATTTTACGCCAGAAGTTTATATTTTTACTACTGCATTACCAAAATAACGAGAATAAACGTAGAAAACGACAAACTAATCGAAGCAAACTACAGTCTATAGTTAATTTTTAAGTTCACTGTCATATTTTAGTACCTACGTAAAGTAAACTGCCTTGCTGAACGTTCATGTCCTGTTCTTGTGCTTGTATAAGACTTACATACTTATCATTTTAAAAATATGAGTATCAATATTGTGATATTTTCAAAATATCGCATCGATATCGTATCAAAATTGAAATCCTGATATCGAATCATCACTACTCGCCAGTCGCCAGCATGGTTTTTGGTTAGTCTACCTTCTTACAATGCTTACTCACTTATAGCTTGAAACTTTTCATTGAAAATTGCGGCCAAACTGCTGCAGATGGACACACGGTTACCATCGACAGCCTATAGGATGTTGCCAGCGCCCTATTCAATTGTACCATCGCCGATTTCCCGCGACTTACTATTTAGCCACAATACCGCACAATTGGCATGTAGTGGGTTATGACTTTTCAAGGTCATCCAAAGTCAATGACTTACATATCATTTGAAAGCCAATATGCGACTTCCTATTAGTGAATTCCAACCAAAATCATAGTTTTTTATTCATCTCCAGTCCACAGTTTGATGAAGCATGCATAAAAGACCTCTTATTTCAGGAAAACCAAAACCCCACCTGACAAAGCTGAGAAGTAATCTATATTCCAAAAAACCCAGCCCATTCTCCGGAATCTTATAAAACAAACAGAGAAAACTCCCTTAAAACTTTAAAAGCTGAGTCATTGCTGAAAAACTCCAAAAATTCAAAACCAGAACATTTCTGTGCATGAAAATGGTGAAACAAAATATCTTCCAACACGATTTACAGCATCAATGTGATTACACAACTTGATTGCAAGTTTACAATCCACGTCACAAGATGTAAACATAGTGTCATTCTGCCACAACAATTATATCTACATCATGACACTTATCAAGAGAAATATACTAACAATGCTAATGCTTGCTAGCTATCTACTGAGCTTCTGAACCAAAATAAACTACTTATTTAAAGCACAGCACATGCAAAAACTGATGGAATGAAGCAACGCATTATTATACAGCCATCAGGCTGCATTATAGGTCTTGTCCGTCTGCCTGTCTGTCAGACAAGAGCTCCTAGCCAGAAAACAATGGCACAAGGTTAGATATCTGCATTGCAGTGGGTGACTGCATAATGTACATATAGCTAATTGAAGAGCCACATACTACAGGGTGAGGAAAAAAGTAGCCCCCTAAAGTTTTTCGCTATTTTCTCAGCAACCATTTAGCATTTTAATATGGCATTTCACAGATTTATTTCCTGAAATGTTCTACTGCTAAACGCCAAGCAAAATTTGATTCCATTAAAAAATGATGAAGTTATAGATTTTTTAACATAATCACCTACCGATTTTTCAGCGTTAAAAAATGTTCAAGCTACAACACCAGTTCAACAACATCATTGAAACAAGTCAAACACTACAGTTAACTAATGATCAAATGCCAGAATTCCGTTGTCACTGTATTGTTCGAAGTGTCCACAACAGCTCCAAGCTCCAACACAAGCCTTCAGTCGCTTAATCCGAGAAGTCTTTCACAGCCTTGTCGATTGGTTCTTGTGGTAGGCTGCCCCAGATAACCTGAAGCGCTTCCTTGAGTTCGGCAATTGTTTTTGGCTTTGTTTTAAGCTTGTGGTAAGCCTCCAACATTGCACACCACACGTAATAGTCCACTGGGTTTGTATTCGGCGAAATTGGAGGCCACTGGTCTTTTGTGATAAAATCTGGACAGCTGGCCCGCAGCCAGTTCTGTGTGCTGTGCGCTGGCGCAACATCCTGCTGGAAGATGAACTCAGTAGGCAGCCGGTGATTGCTTTAAGAAAATGATAACTTAATGATAATTTATTAACAAAATAAATTACTGTTTGTCAAAGCATCACTGTGACATCATCGGCAGTAACGTGGTAACCGGTTTTTGAAAATTAAACAGCATTTTTAACTTAAACATTTTTTAATGCTGAAAAATTAGTAGGCGGTCATGTTCACAAGTCTATAATTTCGTCATTTTTCAACAGAATCATATTTCACTTGACAGTCAGATGTAGAACATTTCCGTAAATAAACCTGTAAAATTTCAAATTAAAATTCCAAACAGTTGCTGAGAAAATGACAAAAAACTTTAGGGGGCTACTTTTTTTGCTGCATCCTGTATGTCAGCTTATACACATTTAGTCGTATATGCATGTTATTCACTAGCATGGCTCATGAATGAATAAAAAAACAAGCACCCACACATTAAACAGAATGTGAATATACAACATTAGGGACAGAAGCAAAATACTAGTAACTTACTTTAATCCATGTACTACCTGATATACACAATACATTACAATACAATTACTGATGCTACATCCCAGCAGTAATGACACAAAATGTCTATACATTCACATCGATGCAAAGGTGTTTGATATTATAAAGCTAATTTATGACAGTGTTATCTACCAACAGTTTTCATCACTAATAAATATTACGTACTATTAAAAGAGTAAACATAAGAAAAATGTGTGAATTTAAATGTTGCTACAAACAACTGTAATACTGAGTCTCATTCACACAAGATAAATCAAATCATATCTTACAAACAGTGCTAAACATACTGGAAACAAAACAAAATAGGAACTATGCTGCAATATTTTACTATTTTCAATGCATGAAAGCCATTCTTCCGATTTTCACATTTATCGACTGTAGGGTCCGAACAATACAGCTATTGGGCACTGGCCAGCAGCAGGGAGTGAGGACGGGTTAAGTATAACTACAGAGTTACAAAGTGGTCTGCATGCATGACAGATGATGACAACTGGTATCGATACTGGTTTTGCTACAGAAAAATAATTTGGTAGCAAGCCATAATCGATTTACATTCACTGTTATATCTACAATTATTGTACATTGAGAATTACACTACAACAATGGTCTTTAAATACTGGTGACTCAGCCTGCCACAAATACACAATGAAGAACCACACAATTGTACATTCATACTACTTCTAAACAACTGCTGTCTATCTGCTAACAACTCCATCTACTTTGACATCTTGTGGATTTGTTGCACAATATGCTGTACAACAAAGCTGCAAATATCAGAAGTCAAATCCACAACATAGTGTAGAGCTTGGTGCACGACTTGTTGTCCAAGAATTCGAAGCAGTGGAGTCTGGCCTTATCCAATAAAATTACGACTGAAGATAGCTAGACAGTGCAAAAGTAGGTCATAGCACATACTGCTTTGACAAAACAAATGTAAAAATGTTTTGTGCTGTATTTGAAATCACATGTACTGTATACAGGAAAATTCAATGTGGCAAAGCTGACAATGTTTTAATACAAGCCAGGTCTCTATTACAAGCTAGAGGTTCCAGATGACTTGTTCTAATTAAAGCTGGGGGCTTGTATGAAAAATTTTGTGGTAAATGCACAACAAACAACCACATAATTGTACAATGTACATCAAGATTCTAAACAACTCTGTCCACTTGCTGACAGCTAACGACCAAATTCCACACATTTGTCCATCAAATTTACAACAAATCAAAGTAAAAGAGTTTGGGCTATCTGAAGAAATTATGACTGTACGTAGTTCGATCTCTGGTTAATCTTAAACAAGACAACAGAGACAACGAATGTAGCGCAGTAGAGAGCGGTGGCTATCCAACAGTTGTATGCATTCTGATCGTAAAGATCCTCAATGTACTTGTAACTGTGGTTCTTGCGCGCCCACTCATCCTTGTCAATTGGTAGGTCTTCCGCTAGTGCCGGCGACCGGACTTTGAAAAATGCTCCAAGGAATGCCTATAAGTGCACAACCAAACATTATGCATTAACTACTGGTAAGAATATTTTTATCGATAAATTAGCCTGTACACTATGTATAGTTAGTTCTTGATTTTCTATAATTCACTTTCATAAACTTTTAGACTATAGCCAGATAGATAGTTTAATATTGTGTATATCATGACGTTTTAAATTCTTTTTTGTGAGCAGTGACCGTTGCGTTTATATTTGATATTACATTATTTGAAATTAAATGATTTTTCTTTCATAAAATGAACGTCTTGCATACACTATATATGAGACAAGCAATGGTGCTTCGTCCGTGCCTTGACGCCAACTATTACGCCACTCCCCAATAGCGCACAATAGGCCTACCGTGGCCTCACACGTGGCCTCGCTAATTATCCCATTCCTCGCATGCTCCCTCGCACTATACCCTCCTCGCGCCTCGCATTTTACCATAGCCCGATAAAGATTTAGGTATGACAGCATCAATTTACGTCCCAGCAAAAACAGCTGTAAGCAGTTGACACTTGAACAGTTATTTCGGTTTTTAATCCTCACCCTAATATGCTATGGCAACTGTGTATATATGGTGACAACGTAACCACGTATGTTTTGATAAAAAGACTATGACGACTGACGAACTGACTGACTAGTCATTCATTGGTTCGGGCCCCATTGGTTAGCAAGAATAATATAAGTCTGCAGTACTAAACATAAAACACTTCACAATTACGAGAAACAAAATAACACTCGCCAGCATTATAATGCCCCAGAGACTAAGAACGGCACAACAAGCTGACAGTTTCGGTCCACAAAACGCTAGAGGCATTTTCGACCACAAAAGCGAACGTTATTTTGCGAAAAAATATTACATACAGAAGTAAACAATATCACGTGATCAGCATTGCGTCACGTGAGTATTAAACATGCAACGTAACGTATTCACTTACGCGACATACATGCTCCGACAGCTTTGTTAAATCATCGAAACGTTCGTCCGTCCGTCCGTCCGTCACACCCTGGCATTGTATCAAAACAGTGATTGCTAGTATCACGAAATTTTCACTGTGGGCTGACACACATAAAAAAACTAATTTTTCGGACAAAATTTCCTGCCGCTTGGTTAGATTCCTTAGATCGAACAAGAGCGTCAAAGCGTAAAAACGGTTGCAAGCGGACACAAACTTGTTGCTTATCATAACAAGCACTGATGACGAGCTTTCCGGGAGTAGAATCGACGATCTTGAACGACCTGGAACCCCAAAACATGGGGTTGTAATGGCGTCATTTCAGCCAATCATTGGGGGTCTCAGTAGGCCTAATCCTTAGGGGGTTCGGTCTATGTAATCATATAATGTATTGTTTTTGCAGCAGTAACAGTGTTTTAAAGGTACGATTAACAGGAAAAAAATTAAAATCATAAATCCTTGGGGGTCCGTAGACCTATCCACCCTTCTCCCTAAATGACGCCCTTGGTTGTAGGCCCCTATTAAAAATGATTGTTTTACGATTTTGGGCTGCGGCGCATATTTTAAGAGCGAATTGCAGCGAAAAAACTGGAGATATACCAAAACAACCGGCACACGAATTTTTTTAGTATTAAACGTATGGATTTCAGCAGTTTAATTAGCCTAATTTCGGCCTCAAGGTTTTAAAAGTTTTCCGTAACAGGCGTCAAATATGGGTAACCCTTTAAAATACGCGATTTCTGATTAGCCTATATATGCATTAACTTAGCGTGAAAACGGTTGCATAGAGACACTTTCTGTTTACCACAAGTCCACAAGCACTGCTAATATAGGCCTATATGGATACCCATTCAAAATGCAATGTTATTTTGCTGCGCGTTGTACAGTAATTCCATAAGTGCTGTAGCGCTTAACTAGCGTGCGTTCTGCTCGATTTATTGTCTGTCCAATGCTATGCATATCATTAGACACGGTATAAAATCATCTGAGTGTTCGTCCAACTTTTCTTAAGCTATCTTCCTTCCACCTTTTTTTTCCCTTCACCTTTCCCTTCCCTTTCTTTTTCCCTTTTTCTTCCCCTACCCTTTCACCTTTCCTCTTTTTTATCTTCTTTCCCTTTTCCCTTAATTTTTTCATTCCCTTTTCCTTTTCCTTCAGCTTTCCCTTGCCCTTTCCTTTTCCCCTTTCCCTTCCGCTTCCCCTCCCCTTTAAATTTTGCTTCCACTGTCTTTTACTACCCTTTCCTCTTCCCTTTTCCTTTCCTTTTTCTTTTTCCTCTCCCTATCTCTTCCTCTTTTTCTTTCCCTTCCCCTTTCCTTTATCTTTTCCCTTTCTTTTTTTCCTTTCCCTTTTTTCTTACCCTTCCCCCTCCCCCTTTTCTTCTTTCCCTTTCAGTTTCCATTTCCCTTTCTTTTTCCTTTACTTTCCATTCCTTTTTTCCTTCCCTTTCCCTTTCTTTTCCCCTTCCACTTTCTTTTTTCTTTCCTTCCCCTCCCCTCTCCTCTTTCTCTTTCACTTCTTCCATCTTTCTTTCCGTGTCCACGTCCGTGCGTCAAATATTTGAAGCGCCTTATCTCCATAACGGTGCAAGCTAGACGCATGGTCACAATGGATTACCCATAGGAAGTCGACCCCCGGGAGTCGAATGGTCACGTGACCGATGACGTCACGTGACCCCAAAAAGTCAAGTTTGTGAGCCCAGTATCTTTGAGGCGCTATATCTCCATAACGGTGCTAGATAGACGCATGGTGACGATGGACCATTTATAGTAAAGCGCTGGTGACGAATCGAATGGTCTCGTGGCTGACAATGTCTATTGTTTAGTTAAAATAATAGATAAGGATAAAAGGATCATTGGTGCTGTACAATTTAAAATTAAACTGTTTAATTTTTTCTACCAGTCTAAGCAGCTCACTAATTATATTTATACGAACATATACTGTAAACTATCGAAATGCATTAGACAGACTCCGTGTTTGTAAAATTGAACATTATCTTGTTTGTTGTGTTTTTGGCATCTATGCAAATGGACTAATGCGGTCGCTTTTGGGGGGCCTACACAAAAGATGTTCAGATGCATCGATTGTCGCGCATGGTCAGCTAACGAGTGTCCGATAGCAATCAAGTCAGGGATCCTAGGTTAATAT
>Ga0056128_1001087_pt1 | contig 28871 bp, 22 predicted proteins | sample WorMetLIZISLAND2_FD_71113 | JGI IMG/M metagenome (GOLD analysis project Ga0056128, IMG submission 71113) | Marine gutless worms symbiont microbial communities from Max Planck institute for Marine Microbiology, Germany - Olavius geniculatus... ... | reverse complement strand
AGGTCAGAAGAAATCTGACATCTTACACCATCCCTAACAAGTTACATGCTACACATACAATTTATAAAATCAAGTTCGTTAATCTATTTTTAAAGACATACAGTGACGGTGCCAAGACAATATCACTATCTAAACTGTTCCAAACATCAGTACTTCGGTTAGCAAAGCTAAACGCATGGCTGTTAACACGGCTAACCTGTTTCATCAGCTTGAGTGAATGACCACGGATAATGGGACACCCGCTTCACAGAATTAAGTAAGTTTATGTATGTGCGTTAATTGTTTTAACATGCATTTATTCTTTAACGTATTAACATGTTAAGTTAATGCATTAATTTGACAGCTATAATTACAACCACCACCAGAGCAATAGTGCTTTGCATTACAGTCAACCAATCTCATACACTCCGATGGATAAATAAATAAAAAGTCTTAAATTTACTCTATAAACGTTGAAGTGCAGTGCAACAATTCAAACTCTGTCGAAAGTCTGCGCCAAGGAGCTTAGATTGAGAATTGTAATTATGCAAATTTTAAAAAATTTAACATTTTTGATTAGGCATACTGAGATGTGCAAACACAAATTTTGATAAAAATGAAAAAAAATGGTTACACTAGAATGGTAAGGCACAAATTGTCAATTTATGGAGGCGGTGTAGTGACAGAGAAATCCTCTTTACTCGTTAGTCAGTCAGTTGGTCAAAAATTGCCTAAGCGCAAAGCTATCTCTAAGATAACGTTTGGCAGTACAAACGATGAAGCAGTTAGGACTAAACAGTCTGACTGAAACGATGAGATCTGGATATGACTTTCAGAAGAGAAAAGGTTCTGAGATGTTGGCAACAGGTCAAAAGTGTTAAAAACGTGGTTAACTCTTCCAACAGTCTTCCAGATCAAGTAATGTTTTGTGCGCTAATAGACATTATATTTTTGGTAAAAACAGGGCATAAGTTATTCAAATAGGTCAGGATTTAACTAAATAATTGTTAAAAGTACCGTAACAAGAGCATTTGTTATGAATAACATTGTAATATTCTAATTTCTAACCATTGTTATTTCCTAACATATATATAAATATATGTCAATCGAAACATTCACTCGGCAAAGTTACGTTCTATACTATCGTCTGACTGCAGTCTAATGTTGACACTGTTCAGAGCGTCCACAGCCCACGCTGGATAGTTCCGCGATGGAAACATTGTGAGAAAGAATTTTTCTACAAACTGAGGAAAAAATCCACCGATCATGCTGTCTTGCATTTCCTGCATCAGCCGCAACTGAAACATAACAAGACACCAAACAACTGCTATTATGCATGAAAAATTTGATTCGAACTAAGGCTGGCAACGACTAAAAAAAATTCTAAAACCTGTACATTTAAAAAATAACACAAAACTTGGTGTCATCAGATGCAGTTTTGGGGGTGCAAAAATGCTTTAAAATATGTTTGCAACTGGGGCTCACTGGCTGAGCTTAAAGCACTCCCCAATCCTCTAGCTGGATTAAAGGGGGGGGGGCGCGAGAGTGCATAGGGTTTGATGTCCCACCCGACACATTACAGGTCATTACAGGGATGGCCTTTCCAGGAAAAATGCACATACATACACATAATAATGGAACAATAAGTTTAACCTTTACAAAAAACCCTAATATGAAACATAAATCACAGTGACAACCTAAACCTAACATTGTAAGAACTTGGAACTAAACCTAAAGTTGTAAGAACTCGCCACTGTAATTGTACATGTAAGAGTAATGGCGGTTCTAATATTCTTCCCTGTTATCTTCCAGACAGTCATCAATCTCATAATGCTGTCTATTGGAGGACAGGGGGGCTACTTCTAACAGGAAAGGCAAGTAAGCAATAGGAGGCGTTCCCCCATACAAAAACTTACCACAACACCACCGCGCTGCACTAGAGTTCTACTGACAGTCAGACCAGCTCGAGATCAGAAACATGTCGATGATGTACATCACACACCTGGTAAGCCACATTGTGAACGGTGAGCATGGAGCATGCGACTGGCTCGAGAGTGACAATAGTATGAAGATAGGCCCGAGTGTACAGAGCACACGTGGAGCAAGAACATGTCCGGTCGATCGGCTCAAAGTCATGAGCGTAACTCTGATGTTTCAGCTGCAGATGACCACTCGGCACCAGCGCCACACCAAACCTCTGACAAACACACAGATAAACACGTGCACCACTTATAATGGTGCCCGGCAGCGACAACGTCGGTTGAAAAAGTAGGCGGGCAGGAAATTGAAATTTTCAGACATCTGCTGCAAATTTCCGACAGAATTCCATCAGACGGTTGCAACTATCTGACAGACAAGATTATAGATGCTCCAAATTCTAATTTTGGCTCTAAATTTCTTCAAACTAAGTTTTCAGTTGCTAACGTTGCACTTTTGGATGAAAATTTTCTGACAGAAAAAAAAATTTTCCAACAATTTTCCGACAGCCAAAAAAATTCGGTGTGACCAATTGCTCCCCATGCAGCTCCCTCTCACGACGCCCTGGTGCCCAGTGCCAACACATGTGGCCGTCCGCCTAGCTACACGCTAAAGTGCACAACTCTAACCATAATCCTGACCTTGACCTTTCACATTTTGAGCTAAAAACTGGCACACTATTTACCGGTCAAGGTCAAGGTTCACATCAGTTCTTGTTTTTCCATGAATTGTCTTTTTGAGCTAAAAACCCATACTGGACAGAGAGACAGACACATGGACTGGCAAAAGCTGCAATGCGGCCTATTAGGACAGCTGCATAACAAGGGCGAAAGTAATTTAACAATAAGTGGCATTACCTTGGAAAGTGAAAGGAAAGTAGTAGGGCGTTGCTGAGTTCCTATAGGCTGTCTATAACATCCGTTCTGTTACTGGTAACAATTTCGCTGCACTTTGCAATGCAAAGTTTAGCAGAAAAATCCAACTACCAAATTTCTCCTTTCCCTGGGGGACTGGAGTACTGGAGCAAAATAATGTTGTTTGAAGCAATATGAGTGTTCCTATAAAATGGCTGGCTTATAAAAACAAAACATATAAATCACTAACATTAATAATGACATTAGAAAGATTACAAAAGATACTAACTGCAGTGCGTGTTGGATAAACGCAGTCAAACATATCACATCCGAGAGCCACGCATACAACAAGGTCCACAGCAAATCTGCAACAGAAAAAAAACTGTTTCAGAAAGTTTCTGCACTTTTACAAATGGAATAAATGTCCATATTCAGAATGGTATAACAAATTCCCTAGTGTTGTCATCAAAGCTCCAAAACTGTAAAATTTGTTAAATGCACAAAAAACAAAGAATTAGTCCACCATATAGTGATATTACTGAAAAGAAATTTATTCATCATTTTTTAAAAAATGTGTCATTTCCAGCACATACATCTAATGTGAGCCTAAAAGTCCACCTGCAGTGCACAATGCACATCAAAAATGCACGTCAGTTGATAGGTTATTATTACATGTTTAATAATAACAACAAAGCCAGCAGTGCCATCCATTCACAAACCTAGTTCAATGTGCAACACTTAAGATCAATGCCAGGCCCAGCCAACGCAGTACTGACTGAGGAGAGTATAGACAAAACAAACGCACCCGACACCCATGAGATAACGTGGTTTCTGCCGAGGCAGGTGATCAGTGGATAGTGTTACCATGCGCCAGAACTGACCCTTCTCCTCTCCTCCGCTCAGACCACCAATAGCAAAACCAGCCACATCTCGCTTTGTCAACTCTAGCAACAAACCATAATCACCTAATTAAGATGACAATGACTACAACTACCAGCATTACTACTACTAGTAATACTACAACAAAGACTACTACTAACACAACAACAACAAATACAACTACTACTACTGCTTCAGTGATTCGATGTGGCTGGTTGGACCACATGAAGAACATATAAACTGTAAATTTGTGCTCCAACTGCTATTATCATTATCATTTATCAGTAGTTGGTGATACTACTACTACTACTACTAGTACCACCACAGTGTACTGACAATGCTAATTGGACAACAAGACCATTCAGCCTTACACCTACAACTGAAAAAATCAACTTTCCGTGCCTAGCCTAATTCTGATCAGCTTGGTAAAAATCGACATACTAACAGCTGACATTCTATTTCCAGCTGCAAGCACAATTCTGGATGAACTTAAGCGTACCTTTAGCACACTGCACCCTTAGATTGGCATCAAGACCACCTTGAACGATTGGAAATAAATTCTGATCATTCGGTCGCTTGTGAGCTGCAATGCAACGATCCAACCATCGAACTGTTCTGCACACCACACACAGGCAACCTAAAAACATGCTGTGATTGGGCTTTTTAAATCAACACCATTAAATCTGTTATCGATTATTTCCTGCAACATGATTGATACTTTCAATTTTTGTTCAGCCGGACAATTATTTACACAGGATGTTTAAGCAGATAAACAGCTACAATTCACACAGAGGGTTGTGATCAAAAAAAACTGGAAAGCTTCGTGGCATACATTTTGCACAATTACGGTACATGCCATAAAAATTAGACAGAGCATCAAGCTCTGTATGGCACACCTATATATGGTCATTGTGTGACCCCAATCATCGATCCCAAAATATAACCAGTTCGTCTTGATCCCAAGATGCTCTAATGACAAAAGTCTGGTGGGAATCCATCAACACACGCTAATGATGTCGATATCCATAGTGAATTCACCAGGTAATGCATAAAAGAGTAGAACATGCATGGTTACACAGATAAGACAAACAAACAGTTTGAGGAACGATTAGCCTCAGTCATTGCAGTGAATGGCGGTAATGTTAAACACTATCATCAAGCAGCTAACCCCCTGGAGGTAAGCCCTGATGGAAGCCATGTAGCTGATGAGTACTAAAAATATGACTAAAATGTAATCACTGGCAACAAGAAACCTGTGTGTTGCTTCCTCTAACCGTGGACCTGTCACAGAGCTGTGCACTACGTCATCCAACTGCATTATGACGTCTGCACCTGCACGACATACCAGTAATTAGCTCTGGAATAAATGTTATGTAGTATGTACCTATCCTGATCTGTTGACATGTCTATCACTAAATTAATTAACATGTTACAAGAATAACTGAGAAACTGCAGATAGTTTTCACAAATTTTTTTTGAAAGTGTGTGTTGCATGTAAAACAGAAACTAGATTTTTGAATTATTTACAGAGAAGATGTTACCGGTATTCATTTTCCAGAGAACTTGGTACAGGAAGCATATTTTCTGAATGTACTGGTATATTAGGTTAATTAAAAGTCTCAAACAAAAAAAATGAAACTTTGGCAAACGTTGTGAAAGCTGGTTTTTTGGAGATAAAATGACAAATAAAGCAAGCAAAAACAAGCGACAGGCAAATGGAAGCTTAAAGCCAGTGTTTAAATATTGCTTGAAAACTTTCTAAAAACTGCAGCACCACAAAAAGAACACAACTAAATGCTGATATATGAACTTGTTAGCTGATTTTTGGAGCACTGAAAGTCTTGGACAAGTCCCTTCTAATATCATACATATCTTATAGATCGCAGATAAAATGAAACTCTATGGGCCAGAGTCCACTGTCTTAATCACTGAGCCACAGCTTAAATGAAATAAAAACAACAACAAAACAACAAAACCAAATATTATATAACTAACCAATAGCATTCTGGATTTCAATAGATTTTTCAGGTGTCAGCAGCATTTTGGAGCCATCATGTGGAGACATGAATGCAACTCCTTCTTCTGTTATTTCAGCCAGCTTCAGCAGCGAGACCATCTGAAAGCCTCCACTGTCCTGCAGTTATGTACAGATTCATCCATGTCAAGCATCACTAGTGATGCACAGATTAATAATCAATGACTATAGTCCCTAAACTGTCAAGTCATACAGAAAATGCACATTGCACAATACATGAGTTTGACTTCAATGAATACTGTATTATATGTTCAATTATACAACAAGTCTTATTAAGTTAACAGGCAAGTACATGGAATATGGGGAAAGGAAACTGGGCCACAGCATCACAATATCCTGCATTTTAAAAATGTTCTAAATTCTAACCTCAACAAGTTAAACTTGAGAAGTTTTTTTACTTCTATAATGGATTATGCATTCTCAGAACATCGATCAGAATTAACATTTTCAGTTCATCAGCTTTAGACGTAAAAAGATATTATCAATGTTATGTTTTGATCTTGACGACAAAACTTCACAATGCAGCTGCTGACGTCTATATCAAGTCACTACCCACAAGTAAGTGCAAATTCCTACTGTAAGTAAGGCATGTTTCCACTTCATAAAATTGTGCAGTCCACCAAATTTTTCCAAGAGCGCTGGACCCTACAACACAGCATTTAGTACAGTATTGTGTATAACAGACACTATAAGATAATTTACTGTCACTGATAGATAATCCATTCCACTGTGATAATTTACAGTTCCTTGTGCACTTTCAATGCACTCCAATAACAAGTAAACTGTGCATGATATGTATAAGCATGCAAGTGGTATACCATACCACTGTTATAAATTTTAGATGCGGTATGTTCTCTGCTTTGTCTTGCGCTTATACAATAGATATGCATTCTGACAGAAAAAAAGAGAAGCACATTGAATATTTTCACAAGAAGTAACAACTGAAAACACGATTATGAGGAATCTAGAGTACAGCAGCAGGTCAAATCTGTTGTCATTTGTGAGCAAATGACAACAGCCTTTCAGGTGTTGATTTGTCGGTGTGGCTGGCACAGTATGATAATAATGCGTTTGGGTAAGGAATTGCACTATATCTGAAAGTAACTTCTCAGTTTTCACAATCTACATTTCGTTTTAATCCTAATCCACTGAAATGTCAAACGTCAACACTGACGTACCGGCCGATTGCCTAGGTGATAAGTATTTCCCAACATGATACGACAGCCGAGCGCGTCTAACTGCTCAGAAGTAAGTCCCTTCAACGTTCCCTGAGTTCCAACCGGCATAAACACAGGAGTGTCGACAACGGCGTGAGGTAACACCATCCTACAAGCTCTGGCCTTTGACACGGAACATTCAGCAACAATGCTGAAACTTAAAGCATGCTTCACGCTGGACGATGCCATGGACGATGCCATGTGTTTGTTTACAAAGAAACTAATCCAGATACGATCTATCTTAAATAAAAAAATTAAAGGCAGAGAGGCACGAATACTTAAAAATGAAAGAAATATCGATTACGCTACTCGAGACTTCGAGTTGTAACTCATTACAAATTATTATGGCTAAACGGTACGTCGTAGAGGGTCGGTGATTGCACCGTTAGATAAGACGATGACGATTTCTTATAGGCTGTCAATAATAACCGTGTCTCCATCTGCAGCGGTTTGGCCGCAGTTTTTAACAGAATGTTTCGACGTCAAACAAATAAAAACACTGCATTCACATTTGCTGGCCTTCCAGTCAAAACTGGAAAAACGTAAGTTTTTAAAAACAAATTTTTAAAAGGTTTTCACAGGTTTTTTTAGGTTATTTAGATTTTTTAGGTTTTTTGTCCGATGAACACCGTGCACAAAATACAACCCAAGAAAAATGTGTTATACACCCTCTTATCAGTAAACAACATAATGACGTGATTAAAGTCCTAACTCAAAAATTAAGATTGAAGTATGAATTAAAATATGATATGTAATAAATTTTACAACAAATTTTATAAAAAAAAAAAAACCTTTAAAAACTAAAACTAGACATTTGAGATTTTTTTTTTTTTTTAAATCTAAAAAACCCTAGTTTTTTTCGGACCAATTTTCCAGCGCTGCTTCCGACATCCGCGTACCGTCGGCACCCGCTATGATCGACCCTCCTTAGCGAAAGTTGAGCTTCTTCTAAGTTACATATTTTTTGCACTGTGCTAAAGTTAGCGAATGCTGTTTGAGCTGGGTACTGCTGAACTTAAATTGCATTCCAGCACCTTCCCGCTGCGTCAACTCCAGTAAGTAAGTAAGTAAGTAAGATTATTTAGAAGGCGCAATTTAACAATAGCCACAGTATGCGCCTCTCTTGGTCCTGCAGCGTATTCAGGCAGAAGATAGGCTTACCTACTCGTATATGCTGTAGCTCCGCTAAATCGATTTGTACGTAAGCCTACTAAAAATTGTCCACAATCGAGTTCTATGGGCGGCCAGGCATTCCGCACAAGACCGAGCTCACTGACGCCAAGTGGAGGAGAAGGCTATGTGCTGCAGAAGGGTTTGTTCCAGCATGATGATAATGACGACAACCGAGGTCTCACCAAGAGTGATGCACGCTGTTGCATGCATCCCAAGTGGAGTTGAAGTGGGGCGTCAGCTTTGGTCAGCTTACTCGCCGCCTTAAAACACTAACAAGTGAATGATTGTCACAAATTCCAATGTCACAACTAGCGATAACTAACAAAAACGTCGAAACTGGCATCTTTAAAAAACGTTTGCGAGTGAACAGTATGTAAATATCAACCTTTATTCGCCAAAATATTTCGATAACAAACACACAGCGACAGACAGACAAACAGACAGACAATAAACAAAAGATATAAAGACAGACCGACAAAGAATAGCGAGTGAGTGAAAACGATGCTTGTCTTTCAGCTTATAGGTCTACGTATGTAATAATCAAATATTGAAACTGTTATTTTTAGGACAGAATATCTTAGTTTAATTATTTATTACAAAAATGCACTTTTACGTTAAAATAGTTAATCAGGCCCTATAATTTTTATCGACCAAATAGTGTCAACCACCTATCACTATAGCGATTCAGCGCTTTCTTGGGGGGTTTATAGTAGTTCTTGACGACTGCTCGTAGGTTAGTACACTCAGACTCGCTGGAAGCGCACACGATGTTTATTCTCATTCGGTTTCCACTAGGCCTACTGTCTTTGAATGTCGCAAAGCCTTTCTTGAGAGTAATTCTTGTAATTCAAAGCCAAGCTGACGTTTATCAAAATGCTTAATCAATTATCTGGTAGATTCCTTGAGACTGTCAAGCCCAAGTGAACCTTTCAGCATTTATTACTACGAGTACTGTGCTTGTGGCCACTATAAGAATCTGACTGATTGACAACACGAAAAAATCTCTTTCGGTCAATCTATCTGTCACAAGCCAACAGTGCCGTAAGCATTAACACGAGATTGTGTCTGTGAACGGTATTTTCACCGCAGTCAGTCAAGTCGATCAGATCAGCGGCGATGTAACACGGCAGAGAAGACAAAAGTTGCTGAGACAAGAAATGTTAGCGATGTCGTCGTCGTCGTGATAGGGCGACATCTGGCGGCGCCTGATGTTACTACACGCCTCTCTTCGCTCGACGACACTTCAACTGCAACAGCGCAGCAATTATAACGTTAAAATAATTACGATTGCATAATATTATAATGAAATGTACATTCGCGCACACGTAGACTATGCACAGAGTGTAAGAATTCGTCGCCAGACGTTTTCAATACAGCGGAGGAACTTATCATGCGGCCGTCCTAAGAGTCGCATTACGCGTCTGGTACGTCCGTCTGTCTGTATACATGTCCGTCTGTTCTGTATAGGTCCTACGCTGAATTAAAATATAATTAGGCCTACTATGTTACAAAAATAATTGAGAAGTTGTGAATAATTGTCAAAAATTTTAAAACTGTGTTCATTTTATGCTATTCGCGTTCTAAAGAAATTAGATAGGCCTACACAAAGCAAACTTTCTGAAAATATTCTTTCCTAATATCGCCATTTATGTCAAGTTAATTCAAATCCTCAAATAGCTCGTGAAAAGAAAACTTTAGCAAATGCTGGAGCCGTTTTCCTTGTAACTCGAAAACTCAAAAACAAAATAAACTCGGCAAACAAAACATCGCTATGTACGTTCCCCCGAGAACAGGTGTAACTGGTTTGCCGATTTTCGTTTCAAATGTCAAAATGTCAAAGCTACCGGACGTCAAAACGTGTTTAATTATATAGGCCCTAGGTAGGTGGTAGGTTAAGCGTCGTCGGGCCGGCTCAGGCGACACCTGAGGACGGACACCTTTAGGTAGTAACGTTTGACATTAATCGACACCGAATATAAGTTGACGAGAATAGCCTGCATAGGCCTAATCAGTAGTTCACATTACTGTAGCCAAAACCGTTTTCACAACATCCAATATTTCTACTGTTTTAGTTTTTTGCTCATAACTAGGCCTAGATGTAAGGTAATAGCAGCAACAGAGACGTAAAAGCACCCGCGCCACTCTCCGCTTACTGACGCCGTCGGTTCTCGCCACAACCGTCCTACAACCCAAGGTGTCCGCTCCAATTAACAATAGAAACCACTTTCAGCTGTCCACTGTAGACCAACAGTGAATTTACAATGCGTGTTGGTGTCCACGTTGTCTGCGGCAGCCGGTACAGGACCTGGTGGTGTGGTCCTCGGCAGTGGTGCCCACAGGTCCTCCAAGTCCAGGTCTTCTCTCCTCGTCAAGTCCAGCTGGTCGTCGTCATGACGTATCAGGACCTCCTGCTGCCGACTTCCGTCCTCGTACGGCTGTAACGATCACATCAATCGCTTGTAATCGGGTACTCGATTATTGTCTGTCCAATGCTACGCATAATGCATTAACGCACTGCATAAATTTTTATCGCATTATTTAATGCGTTATTAACGCACCCAGGCCCGTCGAGAGGGAGAGTAGGGGGGTAAGTTACCCCGGGTCTCGCGACGTTTGGGGGCGCCTGTAGAATACAGAAAGTTAGAAACACATTTTAAACGTACAATCAACAATAACTGCCGTCATAGGTAGCATAGAAATATATAGCCTGTGGTCAAAATAATTATTTATTTACAGTAGCGATAGAATGGCAACTACAGTTTAGTTACTTGAATTCATTCCTTTGTCAAATAATTGCAGTTTAACGAAATATTGAGACTTTTGTTTCACGGAATTTAGTAAATTAACATAAATTTACGTATCTGCGTTAATTATTTTAATGCGCGTTAATTTTTTAACGCGCGTTAATTTATTAACGCATCAATGCGTTAATTAATGCGTTAATTTGACAGCTCTAATAAAAATTCGTTTTTAATGCCGTCAATAACGTCGCTTGCTGTTTCCATTAATCGACTATAATCGATTATTCCCGTCGATGCTATAAAATAATCGAAACATGCACAGCACTTGGTACCTCGTCGACGGGCTCGGAGACGGCGTCCGGCGCGGCATCACGTGACCGGAAACCGGGGTCACTGGGTGCAGGCGGTGAAGGTCGCGGAGAGAAGGGTGGTTGGCGCGTGGGTGGTGTAGGTGGTGGTGGTTGGTCGCTGTAGTCCTCGTTGTCGGTGCGTGCTTCCACGGCGGCGGGGTCTTGTTCGTCAAGACGTCGACAGTCCACACTGATCGACGTTCTTCTGTCAGCTAGCACACAACACAACAATACCGCGTTACGTCTACGTAAACGTAAAGTCCTTCCCTAGCCACAAGATCTCTGTTTCTTTAGCCTTAGCCAGACGCCAGTTTAAACTACGAGTGCGAGACCACGGCTAGTGAATCGCGCGGTGCGCTTGTTTACGTTGAAAACGTTCCAACTCTCCCTGGTACTCAAATGAGCCCACCAGAAAAGGATGGCCAGGCTGAGTTGACTAGGTGGCCAGTTGTACATTCGGATGATTCATCTGCTCACATGCAGAGTCACCCGTCCAGACAGTGGCCGGGCCGGTTTAGAGCAACTTTCAATGATCGATACCAACGCGTTACCACTACGCCATCAAGTTACACGCACAAAAGGTTAATATGCTTTTCTGTTTGTTTGCCTGTTTCTCTGTCCCTCTCTGTTCATAACTCAGTTTTGAACCGATTATGATAAAACTGTGTAGACTGGTGGTGAGTTAGCCAAGGTCCAAAAGATTAATTTGATGACGATCGGAATCAACGTTCTTGAATACAGACCGCCATTAAATGCAGATTTTTATTAAAGAGGCGAACGTTGTTAACAAAAAAAATCGATCAGATTGTAGTAGCGATCTCTTGAATTACGGCTCGGATCGAGGAATTTTATGCGTGATTCTGTTACTGCTATTTCAGCAGCCACGAAACACATTTATTAGTAACTATATTTGTGGATAGCGCAAAGTGGGCATAAAAATAAATAAAATGAAACTATTTGGTGTGATTTATAAAAACATGACACATGAACAAATTCTCAGCACGACGTGACTGAACCTTCAAAGCGGAGCCAGAAGCCTTTATAAGTTCTTCCGCGTGTCTTGCGTGGACGTTCAACTGACATGACTGACTGCGAGTCATCGATTCTATTATCAACTTCATCAGCATTATCACTATCAGCGTCATCGTCATCGTCATCATCGTCGCTGTGAAACTGTAGCGTCACCAGACTGCCAGAGGTCGTCAAGTTCTGAGTTCCAGACGTCAGCAGACCGCAATGACGGTGCTTCGCGGTACCTGAACATGCAGTACAGCAGCCAACACGACATCACCTTACTTCACCTGACTACAGCATGCCGTCGCACAGATTCACCTTGCCAGCTCATATCAACGCTATACGTTTCACCAGTGGTGTCGTGGCCGGGAAGGGGTGAGGGGGAGAGGGCAAGAGTCCCGTGCCGCCTAAAATTTGGGCTGTCGGAAAATGTCAGAAATTTGTTTTCGTGTAGAAAAAGTTTCGTTTATTTAGGGCTGAAAACCCCAGATTTTAGGAAAATTTTGCGGCAAAATCAAATTTTTGAGCACCCATAATCTTCTCCGTCGGAAATTTGCTACTGTCTGTAGGAATTCTGTCCGAAATTAGCAACTTCTTGTTCTGCTCCGCCTACTTTTTTAATTCACGACACCGCTGCTTTTTACTACGGCCTAGAGTGTATTACATGTATGCGAGAGTAACGAGTGAAACCTATGCCTCACAGTGTACACTCCAGGCCGTGTCGGGCGGACTGATAAGAAGCAAACAGTCATATCATATGGCGCGCATGTCGCTAAATCTGAGTTGGAGTGAGGCACTAAGATGGCATAAAAGTTACATTATAGAAACAAGTTTAAAGTTGGTGACGACAGCAACGCACGACAGCACACTTGCGAATGACCGGATGAACGGAATATCCAAACAATCGAAAAAGAATTATTGCATTTCACATCGAAGTGATCGAACCTTCTCTTAGCATGAGCCAGTCAGCGCGGCAGCGACCGTTCTTCGTCTGTAGTGCGAGGTCGTACAGACTGAGTACCAGCCTAGCGGACGGGTTGTCAGCGCTCAATGTGCACATACAGTCGACGTGTGTGGGATAACTGCCCGGGTAGCTCGGTGACGTCATTTCACCACCGGCTGACGTAATGCGACGCGTCATCTGACACATGTCCAGCACGTCTTCCTCTGCACAGTGCATAATGTCATACCATGTTCGTTGAATAATTAGTAAACAATCAATAAAGTTCTGAGTAAATATTTAATAAAGATCACGATAACGATTCACTATGTAATGTACGTGTTTACTTGTGGGCGACAGGTCAAGCGACGTCGGGCCGGCTCAGGCGCATCGGGCGACTCTGGCGCCGACTGCAAACCGACAAATGTCAGAACCGGCATGTCAGAATGCACAGCGCAACAATGACTTGATGACGAAAAAAGACAGAATGCAGTAAAATACAATGAAATATAGATTTTAAAAAAATACATTAATGTAAAACAAAACAATTATTCGAATAAGCTAATCAAACGTAGTTCCATCAGTATATCACCAAAGACTTGAACATTTTAGAAATAAAATTCATTTAACAGCTGTATATGCATCTGTATTTAATTTGGTTAATAAAAAATAACAATAAAACGTTCCGAAATATGTACTATTTTCAAATAGATTAGATTACCAATACGTTAGTTAAGACACCATGAAAACGGAAACCGTATATATTATTCGTAGTGTTTCCGCCACACAAAAAGTTGTTTCGGACCAGTGTTTTTGTTCTATCTTTTGCTATTTTACTTGAAAACGAATCAAAGTTTATGGTTGACTAGGAGTGGAGCGTGTAATTTTAAGAAAGTGGGGCCACGATAAAGCAGCGTGGCCTAAAAATATCAGATTTTTGTAGTGAGAAGGATTACGTATGCGGATGGAGGTATTAGACGGCGATCTGGATCGAGAAAATTTTTAGCTGATTCTTTGACGGTCGAGACTAAAACACAGTCTTCGCCAGTCGTTACATGTGTGCATAATTACAACTGGTATTTTGACTGTTAAATAAAAATCATTATGAATTAGAACGCCACTGTAGTGCATATTGCGTTATTTTCGCTTAACGTGAATACAGTATCTTTTCACTCTGGGTCGCTTTTCTAATAGTCTGCAAGCAAAGTCTCCAAAGTAAAAATGGCCGGTATTATAGATATTCAACAGTAATTGCAGGCTGATAAATCAATCACAAGCTGTAGTTACTAGAATAAACCGGTAGCTGTTAACTCACTTGGGATGCACTGGTAGTCGACCTGCAGGTAATGTGTGAACTTGTTTGGACCCGGACACGAAGGCGCGTACGACTGTAGTACGGTCCGTACACACGACCTACTGCCAATACACGATGACCAGTCGTACACCTATAGCATACACCGACCGACTAGCCATTAGCCAACAGCTGCTGGAAAGATTTCAGCATTTAATGCCGACATAATGTGCGGCCGTCTGCATTATCATCGCAATTCCCAACCATATACGTCAAACATGTAAAGGTGGTGTTATAGCTTTTAATAAAAGCCATTTCAGAGCTACAGAGAGTCATATGCCGTAAGGAATCATACAGTGTTACCTGCCACCCGACACAGGTGAACGCGCCCCGCCTAAACCCCCAACCAGATAAACCGGTATTCGATTCACCTACCCCAGAGGGATAGAAGGCTAAGTTGACGTAGGCGGCTGGTTACATACCGAGATAGTTTACCTGCCCGCAGGCAGTCACCCGTCCAAGTACTAACCCTGCTCGGCGTAGATTAATTTTGTTGATCGAACACAACGCGTTACCGCTACGCCACGCCACCAACCCAATGTATTTTAATAATTAGCAGTGTGTTTGTAGCACAGTGAATATTTAACAATCTTTAGAATACACAGCGCAAGCTGTAGGCCTACACATTTTGAGCACCTGTAGACACCGAGATAAAGGGCGATGTACTGACCTCGTTAATGGAGTCATCGACACAGTCGCCCGGGCAGTACGAGCACAAGGGATCCCCGCTGCTGACGTCATTACACTGGCGATCCCGCATGATGTCATCGGTGATGCTGGCAGCACGAACGCCGTGGAAAGCGCGAAGTATCTTGATCATGTGACTGGGCGACGAGCAGCCGAACATCACCTTGGGTATTCTGCTGCGGCTGTTGAAGCACTGGCTTGCCGACAGCACTGCAGCCGCTACAGGTGCATGCAAATCAGATGCGCCGCATACTTATTTGTATTTTCTCGGCACATTACTTACGAAATCGTTATTTAATTAGTGGCGTCGTGGCCAGGGAGGAAAAGGGGCAATTGTCCTTTAAATTTTTGGTTGTCGAAGAATTGTCGAAAGATCTTTTTCTTGTCAGAAAATTTTTGTCCAGAAATGCAAAAGTTAAAGCTAAAAACCCTATTTCAAAGAAATTTAATGGCAAAATTAACATTTGCAGCTGTCCGTCGGAATACTGTAACAAACGTAAGTGTTTGCGGGAAAATTGCAACTTCCTGCTTTGCCTACTTTTGCCTACCCACGACGCCACTGCATTTAGTTACGTGTATTGGCACTGCACTTGTAAGACTGCGCCGTTGGCCTTTCTGTTTCTTTTTGACCTTGCTTAGTATTTCGTGCACTGTACAATATTTACATTGTAATTGTTTGTGCTCTGAAAATCGAAGAGGATGACGACGATCGTGTCTATAATAATGTCTTTCAATACTGTGCTACCGCTCTCCCACGTTATCTTTAATGACTTCTTGACTGACGGAAAAAGCTTTGACATCGTAAAATGACGAACCGTGTCTGCGAAAAAAATTAACAGTAATTTTGACTTTCAGAAGATTTATTTAATATTTAATTTCCACGTAACTGGACGAACTGTCTAGAATTCCTTGCCACTGAAGCTGGGCGTTTGGGACCATTCGCATTTAAACTTAATTACCGTAAGCGTTCATCAATGCATTAGGTCTATTAATTCACGCCAAAGCACTGCTATACGACGGGCGTTTAAAAAGTTCGTAGATTGATACAGTTATACAAAAGAGATATGCGTCACATTTTGCTACCTTTAAACATATTTTAAGAACTAAAATGCACTTGGTCTAGTGTCTCCCGAATGCTTTAATTTTGCTGTAAGTCTCTTAGAATAACTTTTGACGTTGTCTTTCAGCCAGCAATTTACCCTGCAAACTACGTCCTCGATAAAAGCAAATGTGTCTGCTTTCATAATGTCTAATTATAGCCCAATAATAAGTTGTGCAATATTGCAGTGCTAGATAGTACTAACCAGTAACACAGTGTTATTGACATTTATACTGCGTATCTGTATTATACTACAAATTTGCTGAATGCCCCTCTACTTGGCAAATTGTTGGCCGGAAGAGCAAAATTATTTTTTTCTACAATGAAATTTGAGCTTCTGAGAAACCCTGGACCAAGTGCGTTTCAGTTGCAAAGGAATATGTTGAAACGTGGCAAAATACGATGTGAATATCTTTTGCCTAGCTGTATCGATCTACGAACTTTTCGAATGACCCTCGTACCAAGTAAAGTTCAAATATTTTTAATAATCCTAACACTTCAAAACATAAAAGCATGACACATTATCAATTTTCGACTTATACACAATAACCGCTTTATAACAAATAAACAACATAAACCTCAAAGTCCGAATAGCGTTAATACAAAATACACAGTCAACGGCCACCAAGCAACGACAATGCAAACCGCTGCCAATGTCAACTGAACACCAAAAAGGATCATCATTAGCACAGAAAATGGCACAAAAAATCCCAATTTTAATCGGTTGCTTTTCTGTGTCAAAATGTAACAAGATGCGTATTTCAAGCACATTTGTCGACGATTTGTTTACTAATCGTGCTTACGGAAAACCAACAAAACCGTCGACTGCGTAACCTTATTCGCAGAAGTAGTATAATCATACGAAATTAAGCCGTAGGTTACAAAAGTTGAGGACAATAAGTTGCAATATATTTTCCTGCAAATTTTAACATTGTTTAGACAGACAGCTTTGCTTTTAAATTTTGTCAAAAAGAAAGAAATTTTAGCCTCAAATTTTGTATGTTTGCAAAAAAATTTTTTTGACAAAAAGTTTCCTGACAGGCCTACATGTCTAGATGCCGCCGAATAATGCAAAATAATAACTGATGAAAACGTGCTGCAAACTCACATCGTTTGTCACTATAAAGGTAACTTTACATGTCCATAGCCTATGGGCCTAGTTGCTTGTTCATGAAGTCGTACAAGCGCGCAAAGGCAAGCGCCGTAGATTCAGCCGAGTAAGTAGGGTTGTTCGGGTTGGTAAAGCCGTGACCGGCGGGGTATGTGAACAGATGGTACGGTGCGTTTGCGGCAGCGAGCATTTCGGAGACAGGTTGGTAGTCTGCGGGCGACGACACGCCGACGATGTCGTCCAACTCGCCGAAGTGAGCCTGGACAGGTGCTCGAAGTCGCACGAGTTCTTCTCGGTTGTGTGCGGGTACGCCGTAGAACGGTGCTGCAGCGCTGATCTCGGCGCAGTGCACGGCCGCTTTGAACGACAGAGCGCCGCCCATGCAGAAGCCCGTCACGCCTACCTGCATTGTGACAGTAAACGACATCGGTAGAATGAATAATTTAACTGTTAACATCTTTTATTATGCGCTGCCGCCAATGGCTAGATTAAACACAAGAAATACAAGGCTATAAGTTATCAATAGAATTAATCAAAAATACGACACAGTACAAACTTTTGCTATTATCACTTGACAAAGCACGCCTGTTAACTGATGCACATAAATATAAATCTAATGTAGTGCAAAGGTAAAACGTTTAAGCTAACGCTAACAACACTTTGCGTTTTAAACGTGATTACATGTAGAATAGCACAACACATTTGCAAAGCATTTTTGCAAATGTTTTATTTAACATGAAGTTTTTCGGATGTTTCTCGGCTTTTAATAGGTATTTTCAACCGTTCAAAATGTCCAAAAGACTGGGACTATCAAACTCGCAAGATTGTGTGCGTCAAAAGTGAGCTCAGCTAAGACAATATTATGCAAGAATACGGAGTTAGCAGAAGCGGCTATCACTTTCAATAACATAAAAGGCCATAATGATAGTCTCACAAATTAAAAGATAACATTATATTTACTGATATGTTTAACGTTCATTGATCATTCAGCTTGCTATACTACAGTGACTCTGTTTCACCGAACAAATGAGTCAAACACCGACCTTGGTGCAGCCTGCAGTCAGAAGATATCTGGCAGCTGCTGAGATGTCTTTAACGGCGCCGTCCCAGTCCAAGTCACTAGAGTAGTGACCTGCCTGCTCGCGGTCGATTGCGACTTTGCCTCGGTACACGTCTAGGACCAGCACCGTCATCTGACCTTCCCTGGCAAGCAGCGCTCCCTCGTCCACAATCTGCTGCGTCATGCCCCACCACTCGTGCAGAACTATTAGTCCACGACGATGCACCGAAGGATCGCCGATCAGCACGCCGACTCCGTCGCCCGCCAAATTGTCCGACTTAAACGAGATCTTTTTCGTCTCCATTGAACTGTGCTAAATCCGCGTAGGCCTATTATGTACTCGTATAGGCTTGCTGCTAGAGTTTGACCAAAGCCAATGAGACAAAGTATATTACTTGATGCAGTTCCGTGTAACGTCACAAACTCACAATGTGACGAGACAATGTTCGAAGTTTAGCTGATAATGGGCACACACTTACTCCACAGGCTAACACCCAGTAACGGGGCCAAAAAGGGCCACGCTTGGCTGCCCTTTAGACCGCACTTGTGTTTTATGGACAATAAATAATTATTGCGGTACGCACGAGTGCAACACAACTGTTATATAGCTGTATACATATGCAGCTATCGTAGTTAGACGTGCGACCCATGGGAATATGTAGCCGTAAACAATTAATATGAGCAAAGCTCACGTAATGCGCGACAGCGTCGATTTGTGCGGTGTTGCCATTTTAGAAATTAGTGTACAATGAGCAAATAATAATTCGTATTGAGAGGGCACCCAAATTTTGAGACCAACGTGCAGAAGACTATTTAAACCTAGAAGGTCGAAACTCAGACGGTTAAAGTTTACGTTCTAGACTAAAAAGTGTATACGCAAATTCTCCTAATTTATCTCTAGTAACTACGGCAATATCTACTGTTAAAACATGCGTCATAACCTGAAATCGCAAAAAAATCACTAAAACTCGCTTTTTAAATTTTAAGGTCGTTTAAAGTCGTCAATGTAGGTACCCCCGGAAAGCTTGTAAGTAGTGCAAGCGCAACCTATAAGCAGCAACTATCTATCTATCTATGACCGTTTTACGCTAAATTTGTGATAGTGGCAAAAATCGCGGATTTTGTAAAGTTACTAATAAACCGCAATGCGTGACTTGCCCGCCCGTCTGTGCGTCTGTCTGTTTCGTACTGGTTTGAACTGTCCCCAAAACAAGAGTAAATAGTGTGCCAATTTTCACTTTATATGTTCAAGGTGGGAATAGGGTTTGGATTTAAATTGCGCAGCTCTAAAAAGATGTGACATAATTATATCACCGCTAGACTGACACATGTTTTAGTAGATGTAAGATGTTACCATAAAAATAAAATCTACGTACGATGATTTTGAGTGACGACTTCAGGTATGACCGAAATGACGAGTACCAGTAGCCCAGGTAACAGCATGATGCAGGCTTAATCCACGTGTGACGACTAACAGCCGGTGATATAGGCTATATACCTTTTAATCCAACTGTTTATCATCTCTGTCTCCATGGCAACGACATCAGCAACGACATCAGCAGCTGCTGAAGCAAGGAACCTTTGAGACGAAATTATCTTCTTGTCAGTCTCGCAGATAGTAATCGTGAAACAGTTAGCTCAAATCATCGAGATGCATCTTCTTCCATGTCGCCCATGCATCAGGATTATCTCAGCAGCCACATATCTCTTTAAACAACGACCACATTTTGATGACAAAAATATACAGGTAAAGTTAAAATTTAGAGCAAAATGTTAGATTGGAATTGTGCAATTGCAGCGAAGTCTCGTGTACGCCAACCAAAAACATACATGCTGTCGTCCGTTTGTCCAGTGCGAGCTCTTAACTCGAACACTGAACGTAGAAAACCCCAAATCGGTAAAAACGTTTCCCATCGCAGGAGTATTCGGTGTGCCAATTTGCAGTTGAAATGTTCAACGGTCAGAGTTAATGTTGCGCAGCAGTGGTAGATAGCCGCATAACATGTGAGCACTGGACCGCCATAATTCTAGTCAAATAATAATTCAATATCACTTTGCGACTTCAGCAGATTTCAAGTTTTTTTAAGTTTCAGTGTATAATTTATTATAATAGTTACACATTTGTTGCTTTTATAATGCCTTTAAAACCTATGTTTTGTTTGGTGCTTGGCTTTTTGGACAACTATGCTGTTTTGGGGCAACTATGCTGTTTCTGTCAACTTTCTGACCGTTTATGGCCGCACTACAATACACATCGTATATTTGTCGACTTCAATAAAAAAAGAAAATATCTTTTACCAGATATTGTCCTTAGCAATCAAGGCTAGAGGCGGTTTCGCGAGCTCGGTGAGTTAAGTTACAACGTACGACAGTAGATGACTGTGATGTCAGGTGGCGAGCCAGCCAGCACGCGCGGAATTCGAGCAGGTATATTACGGCTTGCTGCTAGTCAGGAGTGGTCAACATCTGTCGCGCCTACTCGCTCGTGGCGTCAGTTGGCGACGCTCACCTGCAGCAGCAGCAGCCGCTGCATACGAGACATCGCGTCGCATCTGTCTTGTCCCTCGACGCCGTTAGTGATGTGCGGCAGAAAAAATACTTCTATACTAGTTTGCCGAACTAGCGAGTAGCCACACTCAAGTGAGCTTTTGACGTTTTAATTTAGTGCAACAAAAATTTAAAAGGCGCAGCATTGTGAATATTGTGAATTGTGAATAACAAAAATTGCTGAGAGAAGAAATCATGGCTGACTGCTACGATCATAGTAACTATGAGAACAAAGAAAAAAGCCGGAAAAAGAAAAAAAGAAGAAAAAGAAGGTGCATCCTGTTTAGTTTCACATTTTTTTCGTACAATTTTGGAAGAAATAAATAGATCCTATGCGTAACGGTTTCGTTCTTTTGCAAAAGGCGTTTCACGCAAGCGGAAGCGTAGACTAAGTTCTCGATAGGCCTATACGTGAGATACTGTTTGTTTTAACGCCAACGAATGCCACAGTACTCTGCATGACGGTACAGTGCGGTATTTTCTGTGGCTTTTATACGTCGCCTCTCTCGCAAGCCTCGTCTTGGCGTAACTTATAGTCGTATCCGTCTGACCGACAACCGACCCAGATGTTACAGTCATGCTTCGGCCGGACATGTGATATTTACCATCCGTTTAAAAAAACAGGACACGGAGTGATCTAAATCACGCCACGCCGCAAATCAGCGTGACAGTAAGTTGTCGCTGGTTGGCATTCAACCCCCAGTCTTTTGGTCACTTAGAAACAAAGCACATAATTTTTAGTTACTCAGTTGTATAACTATAATTATGTAGGCCTACACCGTGTCTCAATAATAAACGGGCCACTTATTTTTTAAATAATTCCATAAAACGTTGTCCATTTTCGATAATTTGTGGCACATAAATGACTACTACCTTGTGAAATGCATAAGTTGCAGTTTGGCGGTTGGCCTTTCACAACAATGAATTCATACTAGGTAGCGCATGCGTTAGCTCAGAAAAGCGCTGACAAAATCATTGGAAATCTGTTACTTATGTAGCATTGATCGTATTTATTTTAAGATTGTAGGTCGACGAATTAAGCTGACGTATCAACAAGGAGTGAACCGCTCTGAGTCAGCTGTTATTGAACGTGCTGTCGGCGAGTGGCGTCAACGTCTACCGTTTGCGTTCGTGCTGGAGGCAGACATTTTCAGCACATGCTGTAATAAAGATAATGTGATGTGACACGTGTGACTTTTTGAGAGATAGATAATAACTGTTACTCGTGTTTGTCGCTATTCAGTTAATCATTTCTGAGCCGACGCATGTGCTACCCGGTATGAATTCATTGTTGTGAATGGCCAAACTACGACTCTCGAATTTCGCAAGGCAGTTTAGCAACAACATTTAAGTGAGGGAACTAAATTATAGTCGTTTACGTCAAGTTTTTTCCTAATGTTGCCTGCCAAAAATTATCAAAATCGGCTAATGTATCACAACGTTATTCGAAAAATAAAAGTGGCACCTATTTCTGAGACACGGTATATAAAGGCAGAATGTACGTAAATATCACTTATTGCAAAAGTTGTTTTGTAATCTAGATTGTCTTCTGTTTAACATTATTTTATCATGTCTTTTTCAAATGCTGCATAATGCATATGCCTATACGTTTGTTATATGTGAAATAAAGATTATTACTTACTTACTTACTCATTAACTTTATAAGATGTTTTGGTACTCTATAAGGTGTTTTGGTATGTAATAAATGTGCATTACATTGACTGCAATGTTAAACCTTGGCTGTCCATGTACGACATGTGTATAAAGGCAGAATGTACGTAAATATCACTTATTGCAAAAGTTGTTTTATAATCTAGATTGTCTTCTGTTCAACATTATTTTTATCATGTCTTTTTCAAATGCTGCATAATGCATATGCCTAGACAGTGTGTGATACTATTTCAACTTGCATTCACGAATTATTAATATTATTAATATTAAAATTAGATAAGTTTATTGTGTTTTTACTTTGGGCTTCTTCTTAAAAATATTGCACAGAAGCCTGTGATACAAAACCAAAGAGAACCTCAAACATCTGACAAAACAAACAACTTGTGCAACTAAACGATGAATAACACGAGCTGCACAGAGTTTTGACGACTGCGCAAAATTTCAGCTCACGACCAAATTCCACTACTTGTGACTACATGCTGTACAACAAATTTTGCAACAAACCGAGAGTCTACTGCAAGTCTACAGCAAGTTGTACAACACAAAGTCCACAAAAATCGAAACCTATAACACGACATCTCAACATGTCAGACGTCATGAAATCGACTCATGTTTCACAAAGTTATTCAAAAAATAAAACTGTTCAATTGTTCCACAAGTCGCACAACAAATCGAAGCACGTTGGTTGGAGCTTGGGCTTAAAGAAAGAGCGGACGTGCGTCGTCGCTGGCCAGCAGTACAAGGCAGTTGAGTAGGACGAGGCAATCCTGAAGCTCAACAGGTGGAGCCACGGCGTTGATGACGTCACACAGCTGAGCACGTGACTCGGGTCCTAGCGTCATCAGGAAGTGATGCTGACGACTGGCGTTCAGTGACGATGACGGAGTGCCGCAAGTGAAGCTGTTGGCTTCAGAGCGCCGATTCTGATGTACTGCAGACAGCAGGCCCCCGTAACGATTCAGCTGCAGCCGTTTAACACACATCTGCACTGTACGATTATCAATCAAAGTTCTCGGATGTGTGTAATTTACAAAACATGCGCACGTTCCGTAAATCTAAATAAGAAGGTTCAGGTGGAAGTAAACTTGTTTGCGTCAGATGCCAGAGATGTCCGAAAATATAGCCCATGCAGAGACGTTGGGTCCGTGCTGTGTTAAACCTGTGGAAAGCTGTTCTGTAAAACTTGTGCAAACGCAGGTTGTATAGCCAGACGACGTGAGCGAAAAAGTGTCACTCCGCTAAAAAAAGAAGAGTGTCATATAATTTTCAAACACATGGACCGAAAGGTAGCTAGTAATAGGGCCTACTCTGAGCAATCTGAAATCATAGGTAGGCCTAAATACTGTCGCCAAGAAGACGACGCTAATATTGAACTGTGCAGTAAGCAGATTTTGACTATGAATCCAATATTGTATGAATCCGGGAACGGCGGTCTACGCTTGTAACAGCAACATTCAGACAATATGCCTCAAGTATTAGAAATCGGCTGCATATAAACTGCATGGACGTTGAACAGTAGGGCCTATATACGTTACGGTTAAGCCTACCAGTCTAGCAGCAAAGTGCGGATGGAAGTGAAAGTCGTATCCGAACGGTCGCAGACTGTGAGCAAGGTACTTGTAGCGGTACATGAGCTGATAGCGACGAGCCGTGTCCACGACCTGACCGCTGTCACTGTCACCATGGCTGTACTGGGCACAATCCTGTTCTATCAGTCTGGGAATGTCCTTCACCAGGAACCCGTACAACTCGTGTGGCCGACCACCGCCTGCGAGTCAATCGTTAAATCAGAAGTGCTTTAATAGAGTGCTGACATTTAGATCATAATATCTGGGCATGATTTTTCGAAAAGCCAGTCTGACGTAGGCGTCTGGTCTGTCAGGAGGTCAAAAGTACTGGAGATAAATCATCGACCAAAATTTTACAACAAATCTCAATGTCAAAGTCATTTCATTAGAAACTAACAGTAAAACTCAAATAATTCAGCTAGAATATTTCAGCAGAAAAAAATTGACCTACTTGTTTTATTGGGTCAGTCTCACAGAAACAGGATTTTTTAACCGGTCGAATCAAGTCACAATGTCACCGTTAAGATAGTGTCATGGTCGAAATTTCTGTTTGCGTGTAAAACGCAATCGAATGACTGTATATACACCAAGCGAAATATAATTTTGCTTTTGATGTAATATATAATTTTGTTTTTGATAACATATTTTGTTAAATATTAACTCTACTTTTTAGCTTAATATAATATTTTTTTTAAAAATCACGCTAGCCGTGGTTATGTCAACTTCGGTTTCTTGGCCCATTGACAGAAACGACCGACATTGTCAGTGCTAAGGAACCATGGAGACAGGCTAGTAGCTAAAGGTTCGAAGAAGTCTAGCTTATCTCGAAGTCGCATCTCAGAAAAAAAACTGCCAAAAAATTATGGAATCAAACAGTGTTAGTACAAGTAAACGCCCCCTCCCTGCCTTAGCCCCGGTTAAGCAGATCGGCACTCGATTTACCTACCCCGGAGAGAAGAAAGACTGAGTTGACTGACCTTAGTAGTTTGTTACGTACCGCGATATTTCTTCACAGCTAACGGGAATTCACGTGACAACACACATTCCAGACAGATGGATGGGCAGACAGGGAGTCGCTGATTATTAAACAATACAAACAAATGAATCTAACGTGACAAAACGACGGTCATGTGTGCACGGCAGCAGAGCAGCACACCTGTTGCAGGTGTTACGTCATGATGAGGATGAGGATGAGGAGGCTGGTTGCTGTTGCTGCTGCGTGGCTGAGTTGGAGTGAAGATGTAGTGCAGTATGCGAGTGTCGAGCTGTAGCGCTATTTCACCGAGAAGTCGTTTGTTACAGACGCCAGCCCTGCACGTCATTGGGCCTGCAGGATCTACTGCACCGCTCGGCACCGCGTGTCCTGTTACCTTCTCACGACCTTCCGTCGCACACACACACACCAACTAAATGAAATGACACAGTAGAAGCGATCACAAATTTGCAACCTCCGACAAGACTGCTGCTGCGACCTGGCGGAAAAACTTACAATAGTCAAGCTACATTTGCTATTACCTAATAGACTACAGTAAAGAATCCTGGATAATGATTCAGAATCCGGTTCAATCCATAACACAAATGCGGATCGCCGCCAAAAATCATGTATAAGTATGTCGAACACTTCCGCAAATTTTCATCATAATCCGTTCTTAATTTTGGGAGTAATCCGGCTGACAAAAACTGACTGGTTAAAAACAACCTTCTTCGTCGCTTCGCTTTGGGGTAAGTCGGCAGAGATAATAATTTACTTGAAATGTGTCTTAAAATATACATTTATTCTGTATTTTACTATGTGCATTTAGAAAGTACGTGTTATAATTTTGTAGCATATGATCCTAGTGAAAATGTGTTTCTACGCGTTTTGTGCAATTAAAATATAAATTACTTTACAGGCAATGCAGTGGCAATATGATCAAGCATGAATCACAAACTAGACATACATGTGTGTTTTTGAATAGACTCATAGGTTGAAACGTAACTTAATAAGTTATAATAAATTCATCAAATTACAACCTTTTATTATTGTTTTTGTTGACGTTTCGGCAACCGCTGCTGCCTTCGTCAGAACAACTGTCTTTCGGGTGTAGCTGCGGCGGACAGCAAGTAGTCATAGATGTGTGTAAGTTAGTAGGACCCCTCGTCTCGGTTCATCGACTTATCTTGTTTTATTCTAATGTGCATCGCTTCCCTGATCCACCGGTCCATCCTGTTGCTTTCTCTTGCTTGGCGCGGTCCCAGTCTATGACGTGGCTGAGAAAGATGGCGTGGTCTGTGACTGCTGACGTGTTTTGCTCTGTTGCTGCGGATTTGCTGGTGTTTCGTGTGTAAGCCCTTACATCACGTTGTGTGACTTCCTGTCGGTGTTCCTGTCGCCTCGTGTAACTTTGGTTAGTGGAATCGATTGGCCATGCTTGAGATCAAAAATTTTTAACCTCCGACGAGACTGCTTAGTTTGCAATCAAACAAAGATTGCAGTTTCAAACGACATCGACAACTACCGTTGTAGACTATGCCATACTTCCTCTGCACTCATATTAACTCAGACTTTACTGTTGGGTAGGTTTAGTAGCCTAGCAACTGTAGGCCTATAGCAAGTCCATTGTAAGTTTGTATTTGTATAGTTCGCATGGCTTTCGGATGCAACTCATTAACTGCACTCATTAACCCAGACTCAGAGATTGGGAATTTAGTAATATTCTGTAAAATTATTAAGAAACAATATCGTGAACACTTATACAGTTGTAAGGTATACCTGACAATGACAACTCCAGAGCGCTCATAGTACCAGGGGTTCTCCCGGTGACGTCATGGTCACGAGTTATTTTCGGAGTTGTGTGCTGCAAGGAAGTTCCCGTGACGTCACTGGTGACGCGTCGTGCCGACGTGATGACGTCACTGTCCCGATGTCGTCTAGTATTACCATTGCCAGGGGTGATAGTGACGACCTTGGAGTAATGGCGTGTTTTCCCATTCTCGTCATCAGCGCCATTAGCGTCAGATTTCGTCGCATCATCAACCGGTGCGTCGCAAGAACGTTGTCGTCTGCGAGTTTTAGTCGCCTGATCGCCAAAACGCACCCCTCGATTTGCCGGCCCGTCGCCGCTAGCTCGGTTCATGATTCTTGATTCATCAGATGACATCTGTCGACAATCTCGTCAACTGGCTCCTTGTACGTCTGTGCATCATCACACAATCTTTTTCCAGCTTGCCGTGATTATTGCGCAAACTGTTACAAAACAGAATGAACACGACAATCTTGAACAAGAGACAATGGGCAATGTATTCCATCTGAAATCAGTAACAACAATAACAGCGATCACCCACAAAGTGGGACAGAAAGAAGAACATAATCAGTATACCGATTGTATTTACGACAGTAAAATAGGCTTATACTTTACTTTTAACGTTATAAATATTCACCAGTACTCCTTTCATCAACGTATTTGACAAAAAAATTTAAACTACATGACGTCAGAATGACGACATAAGATAAAGAAGTAAGCTTAACGCGAAACTGGCAGTGTGCTCAAGTCAACAGTAGTGAGTCATTGCAAATCCTGGGATTAGCTCAAATTTCTTGTTTTACATTGCATAACAAGTCTACGTGTGTAGGCGTACATAGGCTAGCATGCATATTTTATGGCACGTTTCGCCATGTTTCGTTTTACTGGCCGTTGACATGACTACGACATGACTATAATGATGATCGACTCGACAGGGTTATATAATTGCAATGATATTGATTGTGCGCGACATTAACGGTCTATCAGTCACGTTGAGAGCGCAAATATCAATGCATGGAAGTGACGTGAGTGGGCGGTAGACGCTGTGGGTCAGTGTATAATAATGGCTGCAGACAGACTACACTAGGCCGACATGGCCACGGCGGTAAATCATCTTCAGTTGCTCGAGCAGCGAGCTGGCTGCATATGGCTGCGACAGTGTGCTCATGCAGCAACTCATCCGTGACTTGCTCGTACAGGTATACCTGCTCACCTGTACTGCCGGCAGTGCGTGATAAAGTGGACGCTGCGTTTCATGTCGGCAGCGTGACGAGTTAGGAGACAGAGAGAGTTTAGTTTCCGAAACCACAACACAGTATAACCATACACTATAGTAAATGACATAAGAAGGTAGCCAGAAGGGTATCTACCCATCAAATGCTGGCCACCCATTGTTTCAATAAATTTTACAATATTAATATAATAATACACAATAATAAACAAAAGAAAAAAAGAAAAAAAATCGGTGCACTCACACAGACAATAAAATGTCTATCATTCACACAATAACATGATAACACAATACGTACAAAACACAGAGCAGTAAAATGTAACCTAAATGGGCCTACCTAAAGTATAAAAGATGGCGTAGGTTTTTTTGAATTCAGATGTTGAGTGTGTTAATTTCAAATTATCAGGTAAATTACTTCATAAAATACTTCCTTTATATGCAATTGATTTTTTTCCAAACTGAGACTGAACTGACCTAACATGTAATTTTTTTTGCTTTTTTTGTATTATAGTTATAAATGAGACTATTTTCAGTGAAGTAAGTTGCAAAAATGTTAAGTAAATTTTTTTCTGGGGTGAATAAATTAGTGTACAAATAGCAATAT
>Ga0056128_1001086_pt1 | contig 28880 bp, 15 predicted proteins | sample WorMetLIZISLAND2_FD_71113 | JGI IMG/M metagenome (GOLD analysis project Ga0056128, IMG submission 71113) | Marine gutless worms symbiont microbial communities from Max Planck institute for Marine Microbiology, Germany - Olavius geniculatus... ... | reverse complement strand
TCGTTTTTCAACAGAATCATATTTCATTTGGCAGTTAGATGTAGAACGTTACTGTAAATGAACCTGTAAAATTCCATGTTAAAATTCCAAGCGGTTGCTGAGAAAACGGCAAAAAACTTTAGGGAGCTATTTTTTGCCGCACCCTGTACACCAGTGATTTTCAACCAGAATTCTGTGGAACCCAAGGGTTCCGCGAGCATCTGCCAAAGGTTCCGCGACTCGCCAGTAAAAAAAATTAAAATAACCTGGCATGCGAAATTACGGCAGAAGAAGCCATAGAAGTACTACGCACCGAATGCTTAGTTGCAAATTAGCGCTTTTAGCCGTCTACTTTTGCATACAGTGTTAGAGTTAAGGAATCGTGTGTCCATTAATTCAAAGACCTTCATTTTGTGAAACATGCTGCTTGAAAAATATAAAAGCTTTGCCTATTAGTGCAACTGGCTGAGGGAGGGTGTTCTGAGATCTCCGTGGGCGTAAAAACGTAAAAGATCCAATGATATTTTTTGGGGTAGTTGGCAACTGCCTTGTAAAGTGTTTTTTGGTTATGAGTGAAATAAAAATGTTAAATAATATTATCTAATATGGTAAAATTAAATACGTCTTTTGCCTACTGCTTTATCAGCGTTTCATGGTTTTGTCCCAGACTCCCACAGGTTTTCTGCTTCTCAACTTCGCTGGGGACAGCGGTGCCCAGACACGCTGAAAATTCCACTTTGCCTATGCCATTGGACTCACAGATCATTGCATGCCATGGGGTTCCGTAAAAGATTTTGACACTTATGTAAAGTTCCGCTGCAGCAAAAAGGTTGAAAAACACTGATGTACACTATGCTAGTCATAGCTTGAAGTTAGCCTACATTATTTTAACAGCAACAACAGTTGAGACTCAGAAAAAAACTTGCCAGTTATGTCTGCATGATCAGACAGAATTGACAACAGAAAAACAAAAGATTACACAAATGCACTACATGTGTAATGTGCCATGCAAAAATGCACCATACAATTTTTATGCATGTGTTTGCAAAATAAAAAAATGACAAAAGGTTTATAAATTAATTCAGTTCCTGTGACACTGCCCTTCGTGTCTGCTTCATATCATAAGTAAGTCAGCGGTAAACATGACAGTATGGACTTGCAAGTGAAACTGAAACTGAAACCAAAAGCAGTAATAGTTGTACGAAAAATTTACCCAAGTTTTGATCCAAAGTCGAGATTCCGTGCGTGATATAACGTCCCTGTTGAACGAAGCAAATCACTTCCACTGATTAATACTTGCAAAGCATGTATGTCAGCATTCGCTTCTTACAATTTCATTTTACAAGAAATTACACCAAAACCTAGACACACGACGAACCTTAAGTGCTGAATGTACTTATACTGCCAAACCAGCAAAGCAACATGCTGTTGCTATACACCAGCATAGCAGTAAATAAGTAATGCAAAAATAATCAACCAATTAATCATTAAAAAATTATTTGATTAAAATTTATTTAATCAATTAAAACTCGATTAAAATGTTAGACTAAAAACATCACTAACATCACTAGGGCCCATAGTTTTCCGTCGGTCACAGAATTGCAAGCCAAGCCGAGGAATTTGCCCTTTTCCGGGAAATTTTGATATTTCCGCGGAATTTCATGGAATTTTGCAGTTAAACTTGCAACCTCAGGTTTAAGTTTGGCATGCTACCACAACACCAGCAACCTGCACTGATGGTTACATTGATAGTTACATAAAAATACACAAGTTAAGTCATAAAATTATTTTATAAATGGTTACAAACCATTTGGAGTCTGTGCAATGATAGATGTACACCAGCTAAATACTTCATACGCTATATTGTACAGCAGTACTTCACCTACAAAATAACATCAAACCCAAAAAAAACCGGCCAGTGCAAAATGAAAAAAATTAAATAAAAGATATATCTTTAAAAAATGAGCAACAGACATAAACAGCTAACATCATAACAAGACATTGAAAGTAAAATGAGCAAACAATAGTCTCTGCATCTTACCAAGATTTATGCCTGAAGCCTTGGAAAGACCTTTTATCTCATCTCGATAAGGCATTGGCATAAGCTTCAGAACTATACCCTACAAAAATCACAAATAGTGCCATATTTCTTTATGTACTTAATGTAAAACATAACTGGATCACCAACAAAAATGATTCACTACCATAATTTGATAATTTAAGTAATTTAATCAATTAACCACCACTACTTATAAACAGGGAGTCAATTTTAACAAAGTTAAAGCAGCTGAGACAAATGTAGACTTCCTGCTTAAAAAAACAAATAATGCTATACTGTCAGCTTTTCTAATCTTCAAACCGAACAATTAAATCTCCTAAATAAAACAATAATTACTGTGACGAACTAATAACTAATTAATAAAGCAATTTAAGTCACACTTGCTTACCACATAATTATCTATAAAGTCAAAAACGTGCTGGAATTCACTGCTCAATGATAAAAAGACCTTCTTCAACGTCATAAGAATATTTGCAATCTGCCAAAAATCACAGGCACAGTTGACAAATGTGCTCATTAATATGCATCTTCATTAAATTAATTACTCGATATAAGAGAAATTTTTGAAATGACCTAATAAATAAAAAAACTGCTAAATCCACCAGCAACTGGAGTCCAATCCAAAATATAGTCAGAAAAATGACTTTACGCAAAGTGGATAATGACACGGCAAATGTCACATCACCCGGCAGTCATTCCACAGTTGGTAACAGTCTTCAACTTGACCAGAGAGGCAGTACCAGACAATTACTGACACCAGCAGATTGCAGAGGTGAACCAAAATACTGTTCTGTCGTATATGCACACTTTGTAAAGTTATTTGTTTCTATAGTTCACCGCTCAGCAGCTTGGCAAAAATCTCTCTAAACACGTTCTGTGACGATTTCATGATAACTTATTTTAAATGCTCAAGAAAAAAAGATTTAGCACAGACAAGTAGATCCATTGCATGGGAGCTAACCCTTTGCAGCGCTTTGAGCTGGTGATGGTTAAACTAAATTAAGCCAGCACATAGTCCTAGCACCATTATGAATGAGTGAGTGAGTGAGTAGGGTTTAACATCCCACCCAACACAGTACAGGTCATTTCGAAAACGGCCTTTGCAGGCAAAATTGCACATACACATAATAACAAAACTAAAAGTTTAACCTTTACGGAAAGTTTAACCTTTATAAAACACAAGACACGAAAAACGACCTAAACCTAAAACTGTAAGAACTGCTGATTATAATTGTGCATATGTATCGATAATGGCAGTTCTAATAATCTTCCCTGTTATCCTCCAGACAGTCATCAATCTCATAATGCTGTCTATTGTATGAAGAACTTGCCATTTCTTCCCTACCAGCAGCTGCAACTGTTGCCAGTACTTGTCTAGCCCCACAGAGATGGCCAGGTTGAGTTGGCCTGGGTAGCTTAGCTGAATACAAAGATGGTATAACTGCCAACAGTCAACCATCTCGATACTAACCCAGATCAATGTCGAGTAACTTCACTGCTGTGACCAACGATGCCACCAACATAAATGCTCACCCAATGGCTAATCAAAAAGTTCACCCCCAAAGCAATGCTAAGATATTAAGAATTTTGCACGTGCACGTGAAATGTGATACATCACATGTAATCAAGGACAATATATTTAGCAAAGATTAGGCACATTTCATATAAACCTAAAGTCAGCCTAGAAAATTGTAAACTATAACCTGAGCAGATCTTTCTTTGCCAATCTGCTGCCATCGCTGGTCAGGAGGTAGGTCAAGGTTGATAACATAGCTTGGAATTTGTGGCCTACAATACAAATGCCCAATACAGTAAACAGTATTCAACAACCAAAATACGCCTAGTAATAGCACATAGTACGACAAACCACATATTATTACGTGCAAACATATGCATAAAACAATATGTACATGGACACTGACAATGATTACCTTCCTTTCGGTGGATAAGTATTATGTGCACATTTTTGTTGAAACTGTACAAACACAAAAACAGACACAGTTACAAAGATCATGCAAAGCTCAGAACGCACAATTTATGTGTGAATCGCCAAAGTTCATCATTATTGTCACAGTATATTGGATAAGTGAGATGTCGGAACCAGACTCAGCTCCACTACTTACATACGTTATCCAATGTATCCATGCAGAAATGTGAAATGTACTCAAAAATCTGACAAAGAGTGATACAGTATCACATAAACTGTAAATGTCAAAGTTAGATAACAACTACGAATTAGGATTAGGATTCGTACTGCTACTTCGAAAAATACACCCGGAAGCAAGTCCGACAGCAATGCAACAATTGAACAACGAAAATCACCAAAAGCGGCGCACAGATGACCAAAGATAAACTTGCATATACAGAGCAAAACACGAAAATAGTCTTTAAAGTCATAATTGTAAGTATATATACTGCAAACGAGTCAAAAATTATATATAATCCACCATACACTAGCGATAAACCAAACAAACCGGATGTTTACAAAACAGCATAGAAACCCGTATTAAATTTTCTGAAACTGTCCGTTGTTGTTACTGGAATAGTCTATTATTTAGATAGGGGTGTGCAGCAAAATTGATAAAAAGTTTTGTCACTAAAGTGAACGATTATTCGTTATTGCAGCAATATCTGTTAAAATATAACAGCAGACTACATTTTCAAAACAAATTTGTTTTATCTGTGTTTTATGTATTACGTTTGCATTTTGAAAATTATAGAAAATATTTATCCGTTACCTTAAACTTTTGGTTCACACCCCCGATGTCGAAGTAGTATGGTCCGATTTATTTACATATTCATGACTAACCATAGACAAAAACAAGAATAAATAAGTTAATTCAGCTACATGTATGTAAACAAACAGTGCGATTGTTTCTTGAGAATTGAATTGCTGTTTTATAAATCGAAAACATAAGTCGAAACTGTTGCAGTGTTTGCAAACGTACACTTGCAAAGCCACACCCACAGGATCGTCCAATTTTTACGCGCGACAGCAACTGTACTGCTTTAGCGCGTCTTAGCCATCGCAATTCTGTCCGTCCGTCCGTCCGTCACACGGGTGGATAAATCAAAAACGGTACAAGCTAGGATCACCAAATCTTCACCGTCGGCTGCCTGGAAGACTCCTAGTTTCAGGATCAGTAAAGCTCTTCCATAAATTCGAAAGGGGCCACCCCGATCGAGGGCGCTAAATGAGAGTGGTTGAGAAAAATTTGCAATTTTCAGCCAATATTGAAATTCATGCACTTGATATGGCGCTAGGCGTCATCCGCCGTCGACTCTAAATGAAACATCGTTATGAGCTTAGATTTTGTTCACACCAGGCCTTCACACATGCATCGCTGTCACGCGTTCCCCTTTGCATTAGAAAATAAAGTCAAAATGTAAACAAACATAAAATAACAAATTTGACTCCGGTAATTACATAACATAATGATGATGACACACAGTCCATCCTTGCCTTGACACCACTAACAAAATCCAGACCACGGGCTGCACCAAAACCTTCAAAAATATCACCAAAATCTGTTCATAACTTTTTGTGTCATTTTGGATACAAATAAAGAGATAGATCCCCAAAACACATTCTTAGCAGAAATAAATACAACTATTTTTATAAAATTTTATTTTACAACAAGCAATTTCTATAAGCAAACACAGTCTACATAAATCAAAATAATCTTCTATAGTTATCTTAGCAATCAAGATTACAGCTATGAAAATAGAGAAAGCACAAAATTGCAAACCACAGCAATGTTATCATGGTAACATGACTGTGCAGTTTGCAAGTCCATGTTGCTAAAGATGCAGTTCTGTCTGTTACTAACAAAGCATTGGTAAGACTACAGTATCATTCTCACACAATGACAACAGTCAAAATGTCTACAGCAGCATGGTGAATTACAAAAGTAGTAGGGGGGGAAGAAATTGCAGTATTCCGACAGACACTGTAAATTTGCAACAAAGGAGATCATGGGTGCTTAGAATTTGATGTTTGTCCCAAAATTTCCCCCTAAGCCAGGAGGTTTTCAACGCCAAATTTGGCACTTTTGGACAAATTTTGAAAGAAAATTTTTTTGACAGGATTGTATGCCTACATCACTGAATGTCTATCACCCTAGCCACCAAGATGCTCTTTCATTTTTCTCCCCATTCCCTCCCTCTTTCCACCCTTTCCTTCACATGGCCCCACCCCCATTCCTCCCCATTCCTCTTAGTGACCCTGTACTTCCTACCTAGACCTGCATCCACCTTTTGGTGAACAGCAGTCCCCTAAACCAAGCACAACATCTGGAGAACACTGAGATCCCCATGCAATGTGCCAGCTGAGATCAATGTTCGTGTGTTATGAGATAAAAAAAACTCAGCTGACAGCAATTATTATGTAAATATTGCACAAAAAAATTCCACTTCAATGTTACATCCAATATTCAAACCCCTTACTTCCCCCCTGCAAAAAAAACTCTTGGTGCCATTGGTGGCTATAAATAAATGCTTCTGACAACAGTCTTAACTATTTCAACATGTAATAACAAAATATCACTATTATTGCATGACATACTCCAACATATTATACAAAAATACAAATATTTTATGGTGCGAAAATCTAACAAAAAACTCGAACTTACTTATACATGATAACACAGACTAGGCGTAGCACATTCATCACAGACTACAAAGTATTCTTGATTAGCAATAAACTCATTAACATGATTAATCTAAATTACATAACTGACATTAGCAAGAATGGTAAACATCTGTGGACAATGAACCTACGAGTCGCTATCACCATGGAGCGCAGGGGTCTGGACAGTACTGCAGATACGTTTCTAGACGCCCGAAACTCGCTTGCATCAGCGCACTGTACGTAGTTAACTACAACGAAAACATCATCAGTTTTTTGCAGTCTGTCTGGCATGATAAGAATAAGATGAAGATATCTTTATAACTTGCTGACTACTGTCGTATGCCTACTTTCACTTTTTTTTATCTAGAAATTACTTCTCCATAGTTAGCACAAGTTAGGACAGTCAACTAATGACTAGGATACTTAAATTAAAATGGTAGCATGTACTGTTAGCAAATTAATTAGAATTAAATTTAGAAAATTAACATCATTCACAATTTTAAAATAATCACAGCGAAGACACAAAACATACAATAAAAATACAAAGAGCACAAGAAAGTAAACAAAACAAAATATCTCAGTCACCTTGTTTAGCACAGGTTTGGTGGACAGCACATCGAATAATGCAGCAAAGCCAACGTTCTGCATTGATATCAATGACAGGTTTTAAACAACTCTAATAATAAGATGATGCCAAAAATGAACATACAATGAGGTTTTGGACCGTGGTCACTTATCTGGTTCATCTGAGTATTCAGTATTTAAATGTTGCTTTGGCGGTAAATTTACAGGCCCAATGCCCTTCCTAAAACTTCGCCAATAGTGACAATTAGAACAACCTTACAATGACAACAAAACATCAGCTGTACTTGTTGTTCCTGATCTCACAAATTTCAGAAATCAAAAGATTCTGACACAAATTAACTGTCATAACTAGGGACAGTAGAAAATCTCAAAAACATGGAAATCATGAAAACCATTATTTTTGTCGAATGAGTGAATGAATGAATGATTTATTGAAACACATCAAACGTGCATCAAACACTGCTGTAAGCAGATACGAAATTATAACACTGCAGGAAATACACCAATAAAAACAAGCACCGAACATAAACTCAACTACACTACACACACTCAATTTAACATGTATCTGTTGATACATTATTGTATTATTGTTATTACATAAACACTGTAGCAAACAAACATCAGAATAATAACCTGCTGTGTCATGGCATTCATGCAGCGTTTCGCCGGTGTGCGTCGATCATCGAGAAAGAACGGCTGTTTCCAGTGATCATAGTTTGTCTCCAGGATGTACCAGGTGCTGCCGTTCATACCGATCTCCCATATGTCCAGTGTTTTCTCTCGCGACCGAGTTATGACACAAGCCTACATTGACGCCAGTCATTCATAACATCCAGACTGCTGAAACCACTGTCTACTTCGGTTTTTACAACACAGTTGCACAATTCGATGATATAATGGCAAAGCATCCTACCTGTTGTCGATGACATTTCAAGAAAACTAAAAACAACTTTCTACACAAGTATTTTTCAGACTTTTTCACCAGCGTTCTTGTAAAGTTTGGTAACAAATAACACAAACATTTGATTGCTGTATTTCCTTATGTAATTAAATAAATATTTAAATGTACTTTAGAATGTTTTGCCATAGTCAGCTATATGTACATTGTTTTGCCATTCCGCACTCAATAAGCATAACTGTCAATGATATCAAAACATTACAGTGCTAGCAAATCACTAAACAGTCAAAATAAAAGCCAGCTAGTGAAGTGGTGTAATGCTAAAGGTGCAGGCAGACTGATAAAAATGCAATGAAATGACAGCTGAAATGAAATAAAAGCCGGAGCATTTGACTTTCATATCATTTCATTTCCGTTGTCCTGTACACACCTTAACACATTTTGTCCGATCAACAAAGTTAATCTAGCTGGGCCAGGATAGTACTTTGATGGGTGTCGCTGTCAGTCAGCAGAAAAGTAAACCATTCTGGTAGGTAACCAGTCACCCAAGTGAACTTAACCTTCTAACCTCCGTGGTGCTCATGCTTAGACCCCTAAGCCGTCGACTTAGCCACCGCCACCTCGCCATGATTTTGCTAAGCCGCCCCGCCACAAAAATCGCGGCTAAGCCGGGACCCAGCCGCAAAAATTTTAAGCTGCCACCGCCGCGAAAATTGCGGCTAGACGAGAAAAATTTTGTAATATCGGCTTGTGTGACTAAAAACCACAAAGCGCTGTAGAAATAACGTCCCGTAACGTAACTTTCCCTACAATCAGTCGCACAGTATTACAAATTACAATGTACAGAACACTTACTAGCCTACGCACTGCATAATGCGTTGCAAAATATGCCGGCTATGCATTGCATAGATGTAAAAAAACGTTCCAGAAAAAATATTTTAAAATGTTAAAAGTCCTTCAAAACGTGACGGGAAAAACTGTTCCTAAACGTTGAATAAAAAACGTTAGCCATAATTTGTTCATACTCATGCCTAATACCTAATTCTGTAGGCGCAGTACAGCCAGAACTGGGGAGATAGAGAGAGGGGAAAGAGCGAATTTTATTCAATTTCAAACCAACCATGTGGTCATATCACATTAGACTAACTAAGCAAACTACCACAAAACCGAAACCTGCGTGTGGCCCATAAATTCATTTCTATGGTGGTTTTTATTAAAGTGCTCCAAGTTCTTGACACAATTTATGGTAGGCCCTAAACGTTTTTTAATACTTAAATATAGAAAATTATGATATATAGAAAATGTTCACAAAAAGAAAACCAAACGTTAAATGCGCAAAAATGCAGCAAAAGTAAAAACTGTATGAAACTGCAGGAATGTAGCAAAAATGCTAAGCCGCTGCCGCCGCCGCCACGAAAATTGCGGCTAAGCCGAGACCTTAGCCGCAAAAATGCTAAGCTGGCTGTGAAATTCACAGCTAGCCGGCTTAGGGGTCTACTCATGCTGTATGTGTTAATTAAACCAGAGTGAATTTTTGCAATGGCAGTGCCACGGTGACAGCACCAGAAGCATTACCGTTCACAATTCTGCTATTATTACACTTAAAATTAACAACCGAAAATCAGACTAATACATGATTTGCTCATGAATTTCACTAGGCATCAATATTCAAAGTACCTCATGTGGCTTGGTACCACCAAGAATGAAATATGTTGGTGCAACGAGCGTGGTATTGGTGAGTAGGTGCTTGGCCTGCTGGTAACTGGTGGCGACCTCTAGTGTCTGCCGAGTCAAAAACGACATCCAACTGCCACTGCGATCGCCCAGCAGCCACTTGATGATGCCTGCAATTGAACAAGAACTTTCAGCCTGTGTACAAGTAAATCAAACACTGACAGCAAAAAGTAGTAAATTTGCCCAAGTAATCCAAAGGAATGGGGACGTGCTTTGACCGAAAATTGTACACAGAACGTTAGTTTGTGTGGACTATGATTACAGTCGGACAAACAACAGTAACTTAAAAATAACACAGAAAAAGTCTTCCGAGTATGGATGCCACTCTGAGTGTTATCAGTCAAAGCATCCAAAAATCCAATACTACAATCACAAATATTGGTTGGTCTAAGACCGCAAGAGACAAAACTGCTAAACTTCAATTTATTTCCAGTTTTATTGCAACAAATCATTCGGTGCATTGACTGACTCAAAGAAACCATAAATAACCCAGAATGAACAACAACTGAAAACAGCAATAGCAGTAGACTAGCAGCAGTGGCTTACTTCTAGTACTGCTGCCTACAGCCTGCAGAATCAGATACATTGTTAAACCAGAAGGCGCTCCTGAGAGTGCATATCTCCACCAAGTGAAGTGATTTAAACATTACTATTAGTACTAATACACCTACAAACACAACAACACCTACAACTACACGATACAACAAGGAAAGGGGGGAAAAAGGAGCCGCTTCGTGGAGAGGGAAAAGTAACAGCCGGCATTGCTGCTTGCGCTGTTGGTGCAATGACCTCATTGCCATTATGAGTCATCATGTACACAGAAGGAATGAATGAACGATGGAAACATGGACAGAATGACCAATCTCTTAATCTCCTCCAATGTTCACTATGTTCACGCTTGGCGGAGAAAATTAAAGATAATAATAATGTTCAATTCGTGGACATACCAATGTAGCCTCCATCGACGTTAAATCGTTCATTCACTGTCAACGTTAAAACTCCCTGTACATTGTACAACATCAGCCAACAACCATCAATATAAAACTACAACAGTTCAAAAAATGCCATCTCAAAAGTTTACCTTCAAACAACACATGTAAAGGTAAAGTCCAGTACTTGCTATAGTGCTTCTTAAGAAAGACGGACTCATGGCCAGAAGTGTTTAGATTATCTCGGAAGTAGCAGCTGATTGGCATGAGCTAATGATGCCACAGCAAACTATGTGGCCATCCATTACCTGTGTTAACGAACAAATGGACCCGCAGTTTGCAGCTAGCAGATATACCACCACCCCAATCAGTCATACTAGGCCTTCATCCGATAGCCCATAAGCAACTACTCATTTCCCATCCCACGGAGGGTAGGAGGCTGAGTTGGACTGAGCACACAGTAGGCTAGCAATCAACACAGAGAACTATAAAGAAACTGAAGATCATAGCCAGTTCTTCGAGTTCCATGGCACAGAGCTTGGTTGCACTTTGACTGACAAACTGCTGCTGCTAATACCATGACTAGTGATAATAGGGCCTACTATCAGCTGGTTACGTCAGTGAGTGAGTGTGTGAGTAATTTCTTAATTTGGCACATTCACACAGTATAAGCCATTCAGTACCATAAATGGTTAAGGGTGCGTTGCACCAACGTCGTTCATGATCTCGGTTCAACTGAACCTAGATCAAAAGTTGAACCACGTTTATGCTGAATTTCGTTGCACCTAGTTGAACTCGGATCAGCTAATCCCGTTCAGTTGAACGGTCGTGGTTATACCGTGGACGACTCTGACTGGTCAGGCCATGCTCGGCCTGTAGGCCAACTACAGTGATGTCACAGTCACACGCAATGCTTACGAAGCAGACCAGTACAGATTGGCCATAATTTGTTTGAATTTTAAGCTTACCTGAAATTATCACACAATTTTCGCATCAACACTGTTGCATGATAAAGTAACGAAAATACACATTTTGTGTTCCAATAGATATTCGTTAATTATTCTACGTCCATTGTCGAGATAATATGTTTACCGTATACGGCATAGCAACGGTGCATCGGCACTCTAGAATGCTGTTTATTTATCCATTAATTAATTTATCCAGCAAAAGGACCACAGAAAACAGATATAGCACAAATGTAACATATCTAGATAACAAGTATAATTGAATTTAACGTCTTATAAATGGATACAAATGAGTTTTTGTTGCTGTGGTTAGGGTTCGATCGTATGTTTACTGTGCAGTGAGACATCGCCACCGAAAAATGCGATTTATTCATCTATTTGTTAATTTATCAAGCATAAAGAAAACATAAAACGAATATAGTAGAAAACTAATGTATCCAGATCATCAGAATAATTGCATTAGAGGTCTTATAATTCGATACGAAGACGTTTTCTGGACAGGATAAGATTCGAATCAGACAATTTTTTGCAGCAATAGTATTCCGGAGAATATTTATTGCCTAGTGCACATGCGTAACGGCGAGTTGAACCGAGATCAAAATTTGATCGGTGGTCAGATGGCAGTTCAGTATTGAACGGAGATCAACGCTTGAACTGCTTTGGTGCAACGCAATTTATGGCTGAACTTGGTTCAAATTCAGGTTTGACCCGGGTTCAAAGTTGAATGACGTTGGTGCAACGCACCCTAAAACCATTCAACTTAATTCATACGTCAATCAGAAATGATAAAACTTGTTAAGATCAGGGCTACTGAACTAACATAAAAACAATGTTATGCATCAACGAAAAAGTTTATAATATATGTTTGATAAAGCAATATTTTGACAGTTCACATTTTCAACTTGAAAGCGCTTGTGAGAGTGCATATTTCCGCCAAGTGAAGTGATTTAAACATTACTACTGTAAAATGTAGAAATATTCACAGGAGGATGTCACCGTTCCCGAGTCATCGTGTACACACATGGAACGACGGACGCACAGAACAACGGACACACACACGAACGGAGAGAACAACCAATCTCATAACCTCCTCCAATGTTCACTACATTCACACTTGGCGGAAATAACAAGCTCTATTGGGATATGTCAGAAAGGGCCACATGCCAAGGCCATGGCAGAAATCCACAGTAACTGCTTTATGCAAACTATAAATACTGTAACTACAGACCGGTTTGACGGCTGTTAGAATGCCGATGTAGCCTGCATAGTTGACCGATTTGAACACTGTCTTGTTCTTGCGCTGCCAATCCAGTGTAATGATGGCTGGCCGCAGAGCTTCTGTTACTTCCCACGTGTGGTTCTTAATCTCCCACCTGAACAGAATGAACAATGTTCCTGTGTCACCAAACGTCCTCAGTAGAGCTGACTCAGCTAAAGAAAAACACTGGGCAATGGGCATGGACATGAAAGTTTAAGGAAGTGCCATCTAAAAACTTCACTTTCATCTGATTGCCTCACTACAAATGAAATGAAAAACCCAGCTTTTTTGAGGAAAAGTTTCTAGGTTTTTATTTTTTTTACTTCTTTAAGCTTTATAGGTTTTTGTAGGTTTTAGTGTACAAAAAATATGAGATGCAATTTTTAAGACCCAGGAAGAACATCTTATACACAATTCTTCATGTCACATTGGGCGACTTCACTTTTTGACTTAAGACTTCCGCTGAGCCTTTTTGCTGAGCCAAAGCTAAAGCTGAACGCTAAAGTCTGTACTTGGACCAAAGTTCAACTAAACGATTAAAAATGGTGGAAAACCGGTAAACTTAACAGGAAATAAACCAACCAGTTACACTTGGACTTGCTTATTTAATTGCACCACGCACGCAAATGACATAATTACGTAACGTTTTGCGTCATTGTGTAGCCATTACGGCATTTATTTTTGATACCAGACTGCTTTAGTTTACTAAACTATCCGTACATATAGGACTGTAAATAGTCGCCACTTGCCATGTTTTTGCTTAGCTAAAGTCAAAAGTCGAAGTGGATTCTGGCTCAGTAAAATCACTGCACTTTCTGACTTAAGTAGGTACTTAGACCGAAGTTTAAACTCAGCGAAAATCTCAGCTAAAGTTCAAGTCAAAAAGTAAAGTTGCCCATTGTTTACTGTCGAGACTATATTGTTTGACGAAAACAGGGCATTTACTACTTAGCTAAAATTTATTGCAGACTAAAACCAGCACAATTATATACAGAGTTACTACTGAAAAAATGTGAAAAACAAGCAAATTTATGTGCTGATAAAATAACTCTTCACTTCAGTATATATGCATCACAATGACTAATTCTGAACAGCGTAGAAGGTTTTAACTAAAAATATCTACATATAAACTAGAGCTGTCAAGGCGTTAATTTTTTAACGCATTAACGCAGTGCGTTATTCACATTAACGCAGTGCGTTAATTTTTTTAATGCATTAATTAACGCGTAAATTAACGCACCCAGTCCCGTCGAGACGGAAAGCAGGAGGTAAATTACCCCGAGCCCAAGACGTTTATGGGACCCGCCTGTTGAATACAGAATGTTAGAAAAATGAAAAAAAGTTTTTAAAACACATGTATATAATTTTTATTTTTTGAACGTATTTAGACTATTTACTATTTAACTATTACAGTAATTTATTGGCCATCTCACGCTGACGTTAAAAATGTTTTCATACTAGAACACTCCACATTTAGAAGCCCGTCATTCCTACTGTCTATCGACTTTCAACACTTGGTAGCTAGCATCGCATCTCCCATAAACCTCACGTGTGTCACAATATGTCTGAGAGAAACTTACACCCGCTGATTTTATATGGAATTTTCACTCAAATGATTCGACAAATCGAAAATGTAGGGTTCTTCGCCGTGGCTCCAATCGTGCGATCACTTACCAGACGTCACAACACAAGACGAGCTTCATAGAAATTACTGTTTTCCCATCTCGTGTGTGCAACATATTGACATGTTCTCGTAGGCGAACGCCGGCCGTTAAACGTTAAGCAAAGCATTAATTGACATTTTGTTACAGAAGACGCGTTCTAAAGTGGCCGATCATACAGGAAAGTTTGATATTATCGCATGTGCGTTAATTTTTTTAACGCACATTAATTTTTTTAACGCACGTTAATTTATTAACGCATTAACGCGTTAATTAACGCGTCAACTGTGACAGCTCTAATATAAACGTTTAGATTACCGTATAAGCCTTATCAGTGATGTGATGCCTCGAGGCAGTGCCTCGCCTCGAGACTGAGACCAAGACACTAACCTCCAAGGCAAAGTTCTGGCCTTCGGTGCTGTTGTACAAGCATGCCTATCCTGCAGCAAGTTTACCACCTAGTGCTCTGCCTGATCTCAAGCTGTCGAAATACATTCCTGCCATAAATTGTGACGATTGCAAGGACACAGAACTTTTCTTTGGCATAGAATACAGTTGCTTTAGATCGCTATTTTCTTGCCTGTTCAGTGTTCCTGCTACATCGGCGTTTGTAGAACGAGTTTTCTCACAGGGCAGCATTATTAAACGCTCACACCGTTCAAAGATGTCAGACTCTGTGCTTGAGAATCTGTTGTTTCTAAGATGCAACATGCAAAATTTGTAACTGCAGTTGATAAGTTGATATGGACTATTAAACTTGCACGTGGCATGTAAAGATTAGACTGATGTTTAGTGCAACTGGATTAATAGGATTATTGAGATTTAATAGAAGATTCTACATCTGAGCTGTATGTTGTGCAGTGTGTTTATTCGGACCTAGGTGTTCTATTCAGTATTCAGTGCATTAAATGTCTTGGCCTTGGCCTCGAGAGTTGGTGCCTTTGTCCCATCACTGAGCCTTACGCAGTAATAAAAAAGCAAAGTTCTTACCCCATAAACAATCCAAAGTCGAGATTCCGAACATGATATAAGTCACCTGCCAAACATCCACAATAACCATAAAAAAGTTTAACAGCAAACTCAAAAGTCTACTAATGTCTCCCAGTAGAAACAAGAAATTTGAGCTAATGCTCACAAGATGCGCGAAAACCTATAGCAGTTCCGGTTCAGTAGTTTAGCTGAAAATTATGTTGTTCATGCTAAGTTAATATACAAATACCAAATTCTCTATCTGGATCGCATAATGATAGTTCCGTGGCGCCGTCCGTGGCGCCACCTTGTCAATGATATAGACTTATGTCGCAGCCCGAAATCACCAAAAATCCATAAAACCCCTGTTTTAGCGTTCATAGTCATTCAAGGTCATTGAATTCGGCACCAATCGAGAGCCAGTGTACGACTTCCTATAAGTGATTAATAGTAACCTAGGCCCTATCACACACTGTTACTGAGATACAGTGACTTATTGGCCAAAAATCGCAAATTTTGCCCACCCCCCTCTCATTTAGCACCCTCGTTCGGGGTGACACCCTTCGAATTTATGGAAAAGCTGTATGGATCCTGAAACTAGAGTCTTCCAGGCAGCCGACAGTGAAGATTTAGTGATCCTAGCTTGCACCGTTTTTGACTGATCCACCTGTGTGACGGACGGACAGACGGATGGACAGACAGACAGATGGACAGACTGACAGAATTGCGATGGCTAAGACTCGCTGAAAGCAATAGCTGCTTTCGCACGTAAAAATACTAACTTCATTTTTGTTGTTGTTGTTTTAACTGTACTAGAACTTCTGCGTGATTTTATAATGCATATATATTACACTGGGAATCAAACTGGACAGCTGCCAAAAACAACACAAAATAGTTTTACAATGCACATTCACAAAAACTTACAACTGAACATTACCACAAAATAAGTGGCACGTAACAGTTGAAACTAGTCTACACATTAAATGCAATGTAATTCACAAATTCCTCCTGGAGAAACAACCACCACTGACCATTTGGAGCTTGAGCAATGATAGATGTGCACACAGTAAACACTTCGTAGAAAATGTTGTACAGAAACACTTCGCCTGCACAGTGACAACACAACAGTATGTGCACACAATGCAGTCATTGTGATAGTTGCAACAGCAGCCGCAGCAGCAATAGCAATAGATAATAGCCATTAGTAGTAATCTATGTCATCCATACTTCATTTTGGTTTAATCGGGTTCATTATTAATTCATTATAGTTCCCTAATGTCTTCAGCAGATATACATGTTCATATGCAGCTGTTCTGGGCAGCTCCAGCTGAGCCTGCATCTATTTCTGTTACATTTGCTACTTACTTAGTCAGACACAAAATATGATACCACAGTGAAGGGTATTGTCTCACAAATGCCACAACTAACATTAAGCGAAGTTTGCTAGATTGATCGCCAAATCATGAAAGTTCCTCTACATAATTTACAAAAAAAACACTAGATCTAGAACAACATCATCTCCAAACTCTATATAATCATTCCGTTACCAAACCATTACACAGGCACTTATTTGCTGATCCTGTTCAAATGACATATCAAGATATATCACTAGTTACATCTTTGGCAAACATAATCAAACTAGAAGGCGCTCATGAGAGTGCATATCTCCGCAAAGTAAAATGATTTAAACACAAGAAAAGGGGAGAGATAAGGAAGAGCCGCTTTGCTGCAGGAGAGGGAGGGAAAAGTAACAGCCGGCGTTGCTGCTTGTGCAGTTGGTGCAATGACGTCATTGCCATTATGAGTCATCATGTACACAGAAGGAACGATGGACAGAACGACCAATCTCTTAATCTCCTCCAATGTTCACTATGCTCACCTTGGTGGAGATAATCAGAGCACAAATTTCTGAAATTGCCAGCTTACCAAGGTTTAAGCCAGATGCCTTGGACAGACCTCTCAGTTCATCACGATACGGCATCGGCAATGTCTCCACCAGTATACCCTGGTTCACAGCAACGCATCATACTAACAGATTGCAGAAAAACAGCAAAAACTGTAAATAGCATCTAGCAATTAGACAACTTTGTTAACACTTAGCTTTCAGGAGCCAAATTTTCAAAACTTTCCTAATACATTTTCCAAAGATCTTCCTATGACAGATGATTAAAAAATTACAAAGAAGTTTTCTTTTCCGAATTTTTGACGGCTTTCTTTGCGTTTCCAAAAAAACTTCTTTTTTCTTATCTTCCTAAACTAGTTCAACCAATCAGATGCGCTTATACCGACCATGTGACGTAATCAAAACTTCTTAGGAAAACTTCTTTGGAAAACTTCTTATCTTAGCAGGTCCACGGGAAACGCATTTTACACACCGCTTCGTTTTTTAAGTTGACCAAATGTCAATTTCCTTTACTTACTCATTGTTGGTTTTACCGCAGCGTTACGCAAATAACCTATGACGTCACACATGACATCTAAGCTAAGTGTCAATATTGCGTACTTTTTTGCAAATTTCGTTTTATTACACAGCTTTCTCCGTGTAGGACAAGGTTAGTGCCCTGAAAAAGTTCCTCAGCAGAGATAACGATGCTGATTTCTCTAGGTGTTCTTTCTGTTACTCTGCACCTACTATTTGGAATAGCCTACCCAGAACCATTCTACTGTCTAACTCTGCTTTTAAAAAACACTTTTAAACATTTCTTTTCACTGCCTGATTCACTGTCATCTAGCACCTCTGAAGCTCTGCATATGGCACTAATATAATAAAAGAAAGCAAGAATGCGAGACATGATAACGTACAGCGTCAGCATCGACAAAGTCAATGAGACGCTGAGCTTCAGACGTAAGGGAAAGCAGGACGCTCTTGAATGTTGTGAAGACATTTGAAATCTGTAGCGACACCAGACAAACACAAAAATAACAAAATAATTACTGCTTATACTCAGTGGAACCACACAAATGAATGCGCATGCATGCACTGCAGCAAAAGTACAGTAAAAAATGCATGAATTCTGATCATTATGACGATAACACACTCAACAGCAAATAAACGTTATACTTTCAACAACTTTCAACTTATTGATCAGCCTCAGGGGATAAGCTCCCTCGCAACGAGCCTAGCTGTCTATGCAAAATCTTCTTCTCTTCTGCCAAATTACTCCATATTGAATTTATCAGAATTGTCATAGCAGGACTTTCAAAACAATATTAATCGTGTATAACACACCATGCAAGAAAATCAAAATGGAACCAATTTCAACAATCTGAGAAATATTGACAAGTCCAATCACAAACCTGAGTGGATCTTTCCTTGCCAATCTGCTGCCATCGCTGGTCAGGAGGTAGGTCAAGATTGATAACATAGTTTGGAATTTCTGGCCTACAACAGAATACAAATATTAATGGTTACTACAATTTTTATCGCCATCCTCAATTCCTCATCGTCCTCACTACTATTATTAGTATTTTTCTTTTTGTTTAACCTGTCACCTTTTTCAAAGTTATCTCGGTAGCGGCCCACTATTCCGAAGGTCTGCTATTCCGAAAGTCCATTGTGCAGATACACGCCACAGTGCTAATGTTTGGTTTAAGGTTAGGGTTGGGGTTAGGGTCAGCCCTAGGGTTAGGCTTAGGATTAATGGAAACAGTAGACTTTCGGAAAAGCAGACCTTTGGAATAGTGGACCTTTGGAATAGCAAACCCGAATTGTTATCTCAGCTTAGATGGGTCTCAATGGAAGAACTTTTCAGGTTTGCTAAGCCAACAGCAGTAAATACTAAAAAAATCACTATAATTTCTACTAATAAGCTAACGTAATAATAGTAATTATTATTATTATTTGTTATAACAAAGACAACAGTTTAAGCTGATACTGTAACATAGCAAGATTTCACTCAGTTTATACGATGACTCTGCCTCATATGCCTGCACATTCTCATATAACTGATAAACTGGTCATGTCCGGTAAGTTAAGTGCACAACTTAGTCATAAACTAATCTGTTTACCTTCCTTTTGGTGGATAACTGCCATGTACACATACTTCCTGTAACTGCAAAGACAAAATATGCTCAATTACAAACAGCTGGCTAAGTGAAAAACAACAGCAATAATTAGAACTATGCCTGTTCTTAAACAGTGAAGTATCGGCAATTTAAATTTCAGATTTATGCCAAAGTTGTTTCTAGTGATTTTCATTATAAAAAATGCAAAAAATGCAAAAAACTATGCAGCCACACCTAGCATCAGTCATGCAGCATATCACACTCAAGAAAAGCAGAAAATCAAACCACCAAAATAAAAAAAACAGTCAATCTAATCTTAAAAAACAATGATATGCGTGTAGCTATTCAAAATATCATGATGGCCAAAATCTCATTCTAAGGGTAAAATGTCATTACAACAAGTAACACGTTTAACATGTTATTTGCAAGCCTTTTGGACCCATTGCAAAAGTTCCCCACCTGAGAGTTTGAAATAGCATTCTATGCTTAGGGTAAGTATTAGAGACAGAGCTAGCCTTAGGGTCAGAGTCAGGAGTGGGGAGCTAGTTGCTGGATTCGGGTGGAGAATTTTTGCGATACGCTGGCTTTCTGACCATGTATACAGCATGGTATACCATTGCAGTAAATGCTCTGATAAACCTTGCAAATCCTGCTCACTACATTTTATTGCTGTAAACTTACATTTCCTGTATAATGTGGAGCAAAATAAATGACAGACTGACTGGCGAAATGACAGGAAACAGGAAGTAAACCAAACAAAAATCAGGAAAACGTCGCGAAAAACAGCAAACGGATAAAAAATAGTAAATACCGGTTTGAGTAATTTAGCGCTAACAGATATGCCAGCATAAACCCCAAGAAATACCACTAAAATTTGTTTTAAAACCATTTTCACTATTTATGTCAGAAGCTTTCCCCTCATGATCGCAAGTGTAAACAAATATAAACAAAATGTAAACATTAAGTAAGTAAGCTCATTCCTAGAGACTCATGTGAACACGCTGTCGGCGTCTCCAACTCCGAAAGAGTGAAAATCTGCGACAAAGCAAGGTAAGGAATGTTTACGTTGCCAGAAAGTTTAGTCAAATACCCAGGGGCTACGATTTGCCGTTGATAATATGATGGCGGCGCATACGTATGCGTCTGTCGCTCACGCTACTAAGACTATAGGCCTACAAATCGGCAGGCGAGGTGGCTCACGAGTCTCGACGGCTATAGCGCAAAGTTGATAAAGCTTGTTTAAAGGCTAGGGCACTTGACTGGGGCAAATAATGGACAAAATGAGCGGTGGTACAACACAGTGCCAGACGGGGACCTGCGAGTGGCAATCCTCTGAGGTACGTGATGTGGACTGTCCAGACGTAGCCTAGAGGACAGGAAGGAATCTATTGTGGACGAGTTGGGGCACATGGTTCCCTATTGGTGGTCAGCTTGCATGGTTACGGAGATACGATGCTTCAAAGATATTGGGATCATCATCGTGACGTTTTGGGGTGACCGATATCCGCCTACCCCAATTACCCTACCTTAAAACCAAACCGGACGTGGATCCGATGCTCGGATGTTGAGACGCCGAGATGCGGAACGGCCGTGGACACTGTGAAACGCCCACCGTAGGCACACAAAAATCTGCGCAGAATAATAATGGCTACCGGTACGCTAAGCCGACGAGTCGCAAGCCATTCAGGTCATCAATGTCATTTACTACGGTCAATCGAATTTCGAAAGCTCTATCCGACTTTTTAGTTATTAGGGGCCTAATAACAACGTTGTGTTTTGCACCATTTATGAAATGCGACAAAAATTAAATCGTTTAAACGAGGTATAACACTAACAGTTGGCCTAAAATAGCCATCAGTAGGCCAATTCTGCTAAAAAAAACACGCAGCAGTGCTCCAAACAAGTCGCAGCTGTTCGAAAGTCAAAGCAAAAGTGATTTTTTTAAAGTAAAACATTCAAATCATAAACAGCATATGATAGAAATACTGACTAAAACAAAGAACAAAAGTTTTCATTGACTATCGTGTTTATAGCTAAGAGACATAGGCCTAGGTCCCCTATATTAAGCAGATTGCTGTTCTGTTTCAGGGTGTGATTGGAAAGACGCTGGCAAGGATCGGTCCTTACGAAAGTCTTGATAACACCCAGCAAGTTATGGCTCTGATCAACATAGTGCGGTCGTCCGCCTGATCTTTGACTTTTTAAGCTGTAAGTCAAAGCACCGGCCAAAACTCAACAAAAAACCCAGCTGTCGCTAAGATGGCCGATCGCACTATTTGACGATTAGTGAGGCGTTATAAATCGCTGTTTGGTTTGGAAGGGAAGGGTCGACAATAGAAAGATTAGAGTAGATGTCTATAGCATGTTAATAGTAACGATTCCGCTGGTAGGCTACATATTGGCCGTAATGCGCCATGCAAATGTTAGTGTTGGATCCATAAGGACCTCTATTTTGGCAGAATGTGAGTCAAATGGCACTCAATTGACTGATTGATTTGATTTGATGATCGCGAGTAGTTTCTATCATATTAAGTTAATATTTATTCAGTATAACAACCTATACACACAATTACTGAACTGTGCGAGTTGCGTGTAATTTGAAGTGGGCTAGGCTAATTATGCGACTATCTCGCTAAATGATTTCTCCGCCGGTCTGTCACTATGCAGTATCGCGACAACGCTGTCTAATCAGAGATCGTGCGGTGTCATCCCAAATGACCACCTCTTACGAGCACATGCGAGGTCAAAGTTCACGCTGCAGTGACCGGAAGCGCAGTGACCATTCGCATTCCGTGAAACGTTCGCCACCGGCGCAGCGTTTAATGTACCGTTAAGTTGTGTATAGCCGAAAAGTCTGTGAAGTAAATTAATGAATTCATCCAAGTGTGATAAGTGAGCCTGGTCTGCATACAACTGCAGTGAAACAAGCAATTTGCGCTAATGCTCACGAGACGCGCGAAAGCCTATAGCCGTTCCTGTTCGCAAACTGTCGCAGTCATCGATGTTTATACGACTGAAAAGCTCGTCACTAGTGCTTGTTGTGATAGGCAGCATTATATGCCCATGCCTAGGCTTATCTGCAACCGTTTTCTCGAAAGACTGGCCAACAACGGTAAAATAACGACTTTTACGGGGGTACCGCTCTTTGATGCCTTTGTGCGCAGCTTTCTTTGAACCTATAAAATTGAGGCTTGGGCCGTCGAAATCTATGTCCAATGCTAAAAAGTTCACACGCAGCTTTTCCATGTCTATTTCATTTGATTTTGGCGCAATTCGCTTTTGAAATGTGTCTCACAGCCCGAAATCGCCAAAAAATCTATCAAAACCCTCTATTTTAGCGTTCAAGGTCATCCAAAGTCATTGAGTTCGGTGGCAATCGAGAGCCAGTGTACGACTTCCTATTAGTGATTAATATTAACCTATAGGCCCTATCTCGCACTGTTATTGAGGTACAGCGACTTATTGGCTAAAATCGCAATTTATGCAAAAGCTTTACGGTTCCTGAAACTAGAGTCTTTCGGGCAGCCGAAGGTGAAGATTTGGTGATCCTAGCTTGCACCGTTTTTGACTGATCCATCCGTATGACGGAAGGTCGGACGGACGGACGGACGGACAGAATTGCGATGGTTAAGATGCGCTGAAAGCAGTAGCTGCTTTCGCGCGTAAAAAGCGTAGTCGGCAACTGGTTTACTATTAAGTCACATTAGAACCTATAGGCCTAGTTCACGGTCGGACTCGTGTCACTGTGTCAGCTGTGATATGACGTGTCCAGTATTGATAACTACCGACCGTCGGCGATTGTCAGTTAAGGGTGTCAAAATTTAAACCACTGTTTAGAGAGTTCGTTTGACATTCACTTAAAATACTCATCTTAGACAGTGAGGTCTTGACTGCAAAAAATGATTTTGCGCTAAATAATTTAATGAACGTTGAATATCGGTAATATTCAAAGCAGTTATGACAAAACTTTGCGACACTTTTTAGGCCTATATGTAGGCTTATAATTACGTATCATAGTCATTAGGCCTATGCGTTAAATTATGATTATACTATACGATTTCATCACATTATTTTTAGCCCATTGTACTTAAGTAACGGTCGAGCTATTGGTATGAGTTGTCGTCCGTCTGTCCGTCTGTCTTTTGCGGATGTATTGTAGCTAAAAGGGGCGAGATAAGATTTAGGTTGCTATTGATCACTAATAGGAAGTTGCATATTGGCTTTCAAGTGACATGTAAATCATCGACCTTTGATGACCTTGAAGATCGGTACGCGTTATTGTGGCTAAATGGTGTCGTTTATGACCAAGAATGTTATTGATCACTAATAGGTATTAGCATACGCGTTTTCACATGAAATGAAAATCATCGACCTTGAAGGCCAGTGACAACCAGTATGGTCGACTATCTTAGCGACAGCTGGGTTTTTTGTTTCCAGCTGTTGTGCTTTACTTGGCATGATTCGAAAGACACAATTCTTCAGCATATTGCTTGTCGCGCTATGTGTACTCGCATCGTCGTACGGCGTTAGTAATGTACGAGCGGCAGTTGAGCTGAGCGAAAGGTCAATAATGTCGCTCTAGACCAATACAGTCATGAACGCCTGATTTGCCTGCCGCCACTGCACGGTAACTGACCGTGTTGTAGGCTCCTGAATCAATCGAGACGAGTGACTACTATACGCCGATGACGAAAGCTGTCGATCAGTTGTCGACTCGACAGAATGACCGCTGACTGACACGTTCTGATGACCTCATGTCCGGCCTGTGACAGCGACAGCTGCATTCCGCGGACACGCCGATCAAATACAAAGCACCCTGAGACTTCACGGCAAGCCACCGGCCTCTTTAACCCGCTTCATCCTGTCCGGTTTATCCGTTTTGTGAATTTTCTTTTTCTTTGGAGCTAGAACCTACGTGAAATTCAGATGTATTTTGTACATATTTTATTGCGTGAGGTTTTTGCGCATTATTGTTTTAAAAGCAGCTGCTGGCTGCTGGCACTTATACTCGTAAGTCACGCAGTCTTCTTGTTGTTCAGCTGAATAACATTCGCATTATGTATTTGTAGCTAAATTAAAAATTACAGAATATTTACTCAGCAGCCAGATAAATAGTCACCGCGAATTAGTGTAAGCTTACGTAGATCTATAGGCCTATACTGATTCCTTTATGTAGTGTTTCATTCGTATTATCAAGTGTCCAATAAAAGTAAACTTAAGTTTTTGTTATAACGTCAACAGATATTTTGACCGATTTAAAAAAAACATTTTTCACTGTCAAAATCGACATAATGTGCGTGCAGCAAAGTGATTATACCGGTAGATTGCACCGTCTCTCAAATGCGTCGTTGCTCGCTACGTATTGAAATATTAACGCCAGATTTCTAAGTGTACGACGTCGAATGAGATTTATAGTGAACACTTTATCTAAAATTTACAGCGCAGTGTGGAAATAAAATTATGTCAAAAATCAGTCACTTAGTGCTTGTTTTTTCACTTGTTGCTTTCCGTCGGGTACGCCAAAAACGCTCGTGAAATTACGATGAAAGTATTAAGTTACGAAATTCGATGGCTTTCTGTTTACTCTAGTTGGCTTAGAATGAAAAAGAAAATGTCGTAGCTAGTTTAAATTTAATGCTATTTTTACTATAACAACAGTGACCGTGGCACGCACACTTCGAACAGTTGTCTGATGTCGCCAGTTCCATCAATCAAGTCGTGTCAATTTGCCGGCGTCTTTAGTGCGCAAGGCCTCTTCGAACTTTTCAGATTTGTCAGCGCACGTTGACACTCGACTTTTGATTGTGCTGTAAAAATAATGTTACTCGCTTGCTTACTTATTTACTTACTCATTTACGACATCTGTTATGGTCGCACGCTTAACATTTGCATAGCTGACGCGGCAGACTAAACCTCTGCAGTCATCAGTCAAGATCTTGCTGATGGCGTAGGCGGAGTCTGCAGACAGAAAGAACTTTTTCTTTGTCATACGGCTGATTACTGATTGACCAGCCTTCAGTTCTATGGTAGGCTGCCGTCATGGGCGTCCGACGCATATTTAGATAAACGCTGATTAACGATGTTGTGACTGCTTCTGTCAGTGACGGCCGTTCTCTGCCTATAGGCCCTGTAGTAGGCCTATAGCAGTGAGAAAACAAATGTGTTACACTGCGTTATTATTGCTGGGAAATATATTAATGTACGTCTGTGAACTTCTTAGATGTTATAAAGACACGGTATAATAAACTATTAAAACACGAAAGTAGAATTGGGGGTTTTAACAAGTCTGCACCAAAGGCTTATAATTAGTTAATGCTATTTTTGTTATTATTTTGCATATTATTTTACATAGAAGAATTAAAAACTGGCGGACATGTGCCCGCAGAAAACTTTCATTCGGCAAAGCCTTTTTCCTTTCTTTCATTTACCTTCCACCGACTTTTTACTGCATAATTTTTCTATCCTTTCTTTTGCTGCAGCTATGGATGGTTATTTGTGTTTGTATAGCTACGGTATAGCTTAAAACCCATTGTTAGGATAAAGCATAGTGTTGTTATGTACCGACTTTGCCTTTTCTGAAGGAATGCGTATGTCTCTCTGCCTATGCTAGTGGGTGCTCCTGGAAGGCTTGGATAAGCGTGAACAATAAAAAAAACAATGACGCAATCTGCAAGGACAGCCCGGGGGCGAACTTGATGGAACTTGTTCGTCAATTAATGGTTCACTGCAAAATTACGGTACATAATAGGGGTCCAGTAATGGTTTACTGTGGTCGGATGCATGGTTGTACAGTACGCTGATGCAGCATTAAGATGGAACAGAATACTTAATAAAAGTCGAGTGCGTAGGAGTGGTTAGTGGAAAGCAGCGAATGAATAAAGAACGCCGAAGCAGGCAATGAGGCGTGACGACTAGTGGACAGTCGGGGCGGGCAATGTCAATTGCAGGCTGGTCAGAACTCTTGACCAGTACGTGACTACTGACCACTGACGTCTATACCGCTTCGCAACACCGCGCAGCAGCAGCAGTTGCAGCAACAGCAGGAGTAGGAACGAGCACAGTAGGCTGGCTGCATTATTTTACTAACTTATGCTGATTGAATAACTGTGAAAGTTTGCGAGTGAATTTATAGTTAATAAACGTACTTAATTTGGAGCATCTTACTATAATGGCGCGGAAAGTCTGTTTGTTTGTCTGTCTGTTTGTCTGTCATACCCCTCTGGCGCCTTGTGTGTTGCAGGGTCGCTGACTGCGACTGCGCCGTTTGAGTCCCCATGCACCTTTCCCCACTTCTCCCGCGGGCAGCCTGAGAGGAGGGTTGAATTGATGAATATCGGAGCGGACCCGCGGCGGAAACTTTGCGGCATCATACCAATAGGTAAGAACGAACGTAAAAGTTTTTGTCGTTTACTGTTTCAGACACGATGCTATGCGGCGTGACGCTGTCTCAGCTGAAGCTAGGAAAGAACAGGAACAAGACTTCCGGTGCGTGTCACGGCGATGGATCAAATTTAGCGGTTCGTGACGTCGGATGTGACGTCACTCGGTGTCCGGCAGCTATTTGCAGCGGAAGGGATACTGCGAAAGAGTCGAAAGTACGCCGCGCAACGGTTGCTAAGGACGCGTTCACCACAGTGACGTCATCACTGTTTGACGCGCAACTTCTGGCCAATCGCGGTTAGCTTGCAAAACATTACATTTATTTTTATGCGATTAAAATGGTTTTCATTGAGTTTTCTTGGTGGTAATGTTTTCTATTTTATCTGCAGGTCAATAGCTTTCTATTTGTTGTGTATAACTTGTTGTATCGTGTTTCACTTTCGCCAAGGAGGTTATGTAATGTGATACTCGGCGTTTTCTAATTAGTCTGCCAGTTAGCAATAGCAGAATTACTCAAAAAAGTGCAGGCAAATTTTGTTGAAAAGTTTTAAAGACTGTTAGACTTGGCTCAATTTAGCGGTGATTAGATTTTGTTGATGATTCGGATCAGTGTCTGGATTTAGGTTATGATTGAAGGATTATTTACCGTTGTCAGAGAGGTTAAATTTCCGCCGAATACAGTGTTGCCACCTGGCAAACACAACGGGCGGAAAAATGACGCAGCGTTGGCGGAGTCTTGCACTTTTCGAGTGCCATTCTATTTGTCCATTGTGCTGCTCGTAATAATTAGGCTACGTAACGGTAAGCGGAGTAAAGTATTAATTTATGAGATTGAAAGATGACGATTTTTTGGTTTATTTAATTTGATAGCATTTAAAAAAATTACTTTCTTTCAGTAAACGAATAACAGTTCTCGTTGCTGTAGATAAGAGACGACGCAGACGTCACGTGACAAGGTACGTCACGGCTATGAATCAGCGGCAGCAACATCGGCGACGTCGACGACACAGAAAAACCAGAGATTCTTCGCCATCAGAGGCAGTTAAAGAAAACAAACGGCTGTCGCCAGAAACTGAGACCAGATCGCAGACGGATAAACACCCAGAACTGCCGTTCGTTGGCGGCGACAAGGCATTGCGTTGCCAAGTAACGCATTCACGCTGCAGCCAAACCGAAAGCGAAAGTGGAAATTCTGCTGATATACAGAGTCATACTGTTGCAATAGCCATTGGATCCGGTGAGCTGCTGGATGGCGACAAAATCGGCGATCAGTTAGGCCTATTCGGCTGCAGATACAAGCAAATTTGCCGCTATGCGATAAAGGTAAAATTGCGCTTTTTCCTTGCGATGTAGCGCTAATTATTTCAGTTAACAGTTGGCTCTGACGATTAACGTACGGTATGAAACTTTGTAAAAAAATATATAGCAGCCGCTAATAATCAAGCCGTATATACAGGGTGCGGCAGAAAAAAAGTGGACCCCTGAAGTTTTTCGCCGTTTTCTCAGAAAACGTTTGAGATTTTAATATGAAATTTTACAGCTTTATTTACTGAAACCTTCTACATCTAACTGCCAAGCAAAATATGATTCTGTTGAAAAACGATGAAGTTATAGACTTTTAACGTGACTGCCTACCGATTTTTCAGCATTCAAAAATGTTTATGCTAAAAATGCTATTTAATATTCAAAAACTGGTTACACGTTACTACCAATGACGTCACAGTGACGTTTTGATAAACAGCAATTTATATTGTTTATAAATTATCACTAAATTATCGTTCCTTTAAAGCAATCGCCGGCTGCCCACCGGATTCATCTTCCAGCACGA
>Ga0056128_1001085_pt1 | contig 28883 bp, 19 predicted proteins | sample WorMetLIZISLAND2_FD_71113 | JGI IMG/M metagenome (GOLD analysis project Ga0056128, IMG submission 71113) | Marine gutless worms symbiont microbial communities from Max Planck institute for Marine Microbiology, Germany - Olavius geniculatus... ... | reverse complement strand
GGTGATATTATTCAGCAGCACATTGACACACAGTCAGTGTGATGCGGGCAATATCATCTTTTGTAATTTTTGCTGTTTTCGATGTGCAAGTCCTTAAATGTTGCCGTTAACAAGTGTATAGACTGATGTTTTGTACATTTATACACAATAATTCCACGACCTACAACGCTGTGCCCATGCTGCATTATCTTCTATGGGCGGATGTGAGAATCACGTTTTTTGAACTTTTGACTTTTCTACCCAGTTGTCTGTCCGCAGCACTGAGATATAATTTAAGGATTCTTCTGGCCACTAACTCCTTTCCATCTCTCCCCCACTATAATTTCTCACAAATACCAGTAAGCTTATAATACGTAGTTAAGGCCACGCTTGCATGGAAAACAAAAATAGAACATTTTCGGAATATTTCATAGGTGTTTTGTCATTAACTTAACATGCAAAATGATGCAACCACGTCCAGAACATTTGCAAACATGTTTAGAACATTTCTGGAGAAACAATAAGAAGTAGCTATGCGATTCTTGGAGAGAAAGCAACGACACCCCCTCCCCTCTAGCTGGAGGTCTAAAAACGCTGAAAGCTCCTCCATTTAGGTTCGGAAGACAAACGGTTGAAGCAGGTATACTTTACACACCGGATGCTCTTCTCAGCCAACAGCGCCAAAGCGCCGATTATTTACATATATGCGAATAAAATGCAAGCGATAAACAAACATATTTCTGGAAATAAAGGCGGCGATTCTGGGCCCGGCGAGACAAAGTGAAGGATTCGACAAAGCAGGAATAGCGGCGGCGATGATGTGAGCGGAAGTCGGCGCGGCCGCGGTGGATGACGGGAAAGAGAACTAACGGATAAGACGCGGCGGGAAGTCGTCTGCACTCTGCAGACTCGCACACGACTCCACCTGGCGAATTCTCGGCGAGGCGCCGGACAGACGGACGGACGGACGGACGGGCGAGCGATAACTGACAACGATACGTCGCTCGTGCCGTGGACTTTGTTCGACGAGTGACAACGACATTAATAATCACCGGACGAACGTCGACAGATAGATGCTACTGCTGCGGCTGCTGCTGCTGCTGATGATGATGATGACGACGTAGTATACCTGCACATCTCGGCGCGTCAAATACCAGCCGGCCTACAGCGGCGTGTGCCAGCTGCGCAGTCAACTATAGTAACCCCTCGGGGTTTGATGGGGAGGAAAAAGAATTCCGGCCAAGAGTGTGATTGGATTATAAAGACTTTTATTCTTCCGGAGAACTGCAGAAGTGGCTGTCATCGTTGTCGTTGTCTTGTTCGCGAAGATCTTTTTAGGCCTACTCATGGCAAAATTCACTTAATTTCCAACGAACATATTTCTGCCGCAAAAATTAACGACAAAATTAGCGAAAATCGACTAAAATTAACACTGGCAATTATGCAAGAATTTTTGTGATGACCAGTCGTGTATTTAATCGTAATTTCTGTCGTTTAAAATATCTAAATCAGAAACGGCGTAAGTTTAACGACCGTTCTGACGTCATTTGTAATATTGTTACTACACAGAAGTTTACTTTCCTAATTTTGGGAGCTATACGTACAGACATAGGCCTACCCACACTCGTCGCTACGCCCGACTAGCGGTGACGAAGGCATAAAATACCCGGTATCGTGCAACGTCGCACAACAAAAAGTTGCTACTGTTTTCGATGCTTTCTCGCCTCGGCGGGAGATCGCATAGTTAGTTATCTGCTTCTTCGTTCTGTTTCTTACCTCAGCGAAGCTCAATGGGTCACCGTGGCTTACTGCGTGGTCTGATAACTGATAACCGGTTGGACATAATGCCTATAGTCGTCGACTCTGACATTTCGGAATGAATAATAGACTAACATACGTCTTCACAGGCGTCGCCTTATTATCAGCAAGCGGTGTATCATATATTTGGACACACGCTAACTCTTTCTTTTTGCTAAATCAGCTGAAAACTCAAAGCACCAGAGTGTTCACGGCTTGTGTGGTAGGCAACAAACTGTTGTATGGACGATGTGAATGAATTTTCAATGAAAGAAGGACAATTTTGACTACCAACAGCTTCGACATTTTTTAACCGATTGTTAAACTAAATAAAAATAAAGATAAATATAGTCATTAAATTGTTGCAATATTTCATTATATTTCTATATCAATTTATATCATTTTTACCTCAATGTAAATTTTGTGTTTAAATTATATAGGCCTAGTTAAACCTTAAGTTTTTATCGGCTACTTTTTGCTTACTTTCTCTTAATTTTTTAAAAACAGTAACATTAACACAATATAAATGAATACATAACTAGACTGTAAATCATCATCCTGCTAACCGCAATTAATACTGCTATTTACATATTATTAAAAAAATTATGCTACTTCTATTTTAAGATACTATTTACTTTTAAGCATATATTTCGCAGTTTCTTTTCTTTTGTCGTTTCTGCCATACTGCGATTAATAGAAATATTTCGTAAACTCGGATAAGAAGGACAGAAAGATGAACGGAAGAACACGAAGCGTATGACGTGCAGACGGCCTGTGCAAAGGCGGGTCAAGTCGTACATAACAAGCGCTGCAGCCGTGCAGTTGTCTCGTGTCATCGTCTGCAATGTCGTCGTCGGCTTCTGTCCTCAGATTAAGCGCCGGATGTCAAAGACAGTCATAGCCCACCAGCTCGACTCGCCTTGTCAGCACTTCCTCCATTCAAACGTCCGCTTCGATCGTAAGACGCTTAGTCCCTTCAACTGATTAATCAAATTTCATTCATCGAGAGCGAGCCACCCGCGCTCTTCCGCCCGTCTTCCATCCCTCCCACCGACTGGACGTGTCTTTGACTGCACGTGCCTTAGCGTCAATAGGCCGCCACGAACAACAATAACTACGGCTGACCGACCGACCGGGCGAGCGAGCCAATTCTTCCTGGCACCGTCGAACGAGATGATGCCGGATTTTAGGCAGGACTTTTTCACCTATCTCTTCCCGAACTGCTACGATTATTTATTAGCTAAAATTAATTTTACATTCATTAAAATTCGCAGCACTGCGTTATTATCGCTGTTCGTCGTTTTCATTATGTTCGCTTAGTTGTCCTCGGTTTACATACTCCTCTGTAGAATAAGCCCATAGTATGCTGGTTTAGCACAAACTCGTGCGCTTTATAGCCTAATTTGAGTACGAAATGAAAAAAATGCTGTATAAACTACAAATAAATGTTTAAATTTTCTCTCGCCATGACTTGTCGTTAATACTGTGGAAAAAAATGTTCGAGACTTGATTTAACGTTGCAGAAATGATACAAGAAATCTGAGCTAATGCTCATGAGATGCGCGATAGCCTATAGCAGTTCTTGTTCACAGGTAATTTTAGTCTATCTCCATCTATTTCGCCGCAATTCACTTTTTTGCAACCAAAAATCACTAAAATCCCTATTTTTAGGATTCACGGTCAATCAAAGTCATCAATGTTGACAATCCTAAGAAGCTCGTCGCCAGTGTTTGTTATGTCAAGCGGAATGTTTGTGCCTATCTGCAACAATTTTCACGCTAGACAAGCCAACAGCGGAAAATAACCACTTTAGAGGGGTACCCCTATTTGACACCCGCGTGCGCAGACCTCGTATGGAAGCTAGAAAGTCCGGACTTGAATTGCTAAAATCTACATTCAATGCTAAAAATTCATACGCAGGTCGTCTTGGTCTATCTCCAGCCATTTCGGCGCAATTCACTCTTGAAATGCGTGTCGCAGCCCGAAATCGCGGAAAAATCACTAAAACCCCTCTTTTGGAGGTTCAGGGTCATTCAAGGTCATCGTTACTAAAAAGCTCGTCGCCAGTGCTTGTTATGCAACCATTTTCACGTTAAACGAGCAAATACCGATAAAATAACGTCTTTTTAGAAAGGGTGCCCTTCTTTCGCCCCTCGTTCGTGGGGACCCTCTTGATCCAGCGGCATCAGATTTTGTCCTGAAATACTAGAGACTCTAAGCTATCATACGATGTAAACCAGAGCTCTCTTTATCTCACCTGTGCTTTAATCGGTACCGGGTCGTGACAGACGGACAGACGAACAGACAGACGGACCGAATTACCATAGCTAGGCCTAATACGCGCTATGCAAAAACACAGCAAGATGACGCCGATTACAGTATAGTTGTTGTTGCCAGACATACCTGTAGCATTCAGGTCTTTTTCACACGGCGTCAACTTCTCATTCTCCCTGCGAACCTGTGCACGCAAGCGATCAATAAATAACGAAAATGAAACACAAAGTGCAAGTCAACAAACACTACAATAAAAATCTCCAAAAGATGATCTTTATTTTACCACATCATATGAAACGACAAAACAGGATCATTTAGTTAAGCGCAACTAATTCTTAACCGTTCAAGTATACATCGCCGGAATCGTTAGATAAAGAGCAAATTCACCTCCGCAAGACAAAACTAGAAATATGGTGCAGAGCCCAACGTGAGGCCGCCCGGCGCCGTAAGTACGACTGGGGAAAAAGTTTGGGGTTGAAGTTCCCCTCGCAGCAGTCACATGGCCCGAACTCCAACACGTTAACATACAAACTTGAACGCGCATTGTCGACTTATGGTGGGTCAACATCCGCCAATATAACTTTTTTGTTAGTGGACCAAAGTTTACCAAATTTTTTTTGCCCAACGCGGGAGTGATGGCAGTCGATTAAGTTTGTTTCCGGTTGTTGATAGCTTGATCTATTTCGCAGACAATCGCAACCAAAGTCTAAAGTTGTCTAAAATCGCGCGCACAGTCGATTTTGGTTGAGTACACATAAGCCAACGTATAACTTTGCTGTTAGTAGAAGAAAGTTCACCAATTTTTTATTCAACTCAGAAGCGATAGCGGCCTAATAATAATAACAAGAAATCTGACTTAATGCTCATGAGACGCGCGAGAGCCTATAGCAGTTCCTGTTCGCAGGTAATCTCGGTCTACACTACATGTATCTCCACCCATTCGCCGCAGTTCACTTTTTTTTGCAGCCAAAAATCGCCAAAAAATCACAATCACTAAAAAACCAATATTTTTAAGGTTTAAAGTCATTCAAGGTCATCGATGTTGACATTTTTAAGAAGCTCGTCGCCAGTGCTTGTTATGATAAGCAGCATGTCTGTGTTTATCTGCAACTATTTTCACGCTAGACAAGCCAACAACGGATAAAAAAACTACTTTTTAGAAGGGTACCCCTCTTTGGTACCCTCTTGCGCACCCCTCCTTGAACAAAGGGTTCGAACTTGGACTGATAAAATCTACATTCAATGAAGAAAATTTCATATGCAGCTTGTTTTGGTCTATCTTTAGCCATTTTGGCGCAATTTGCTCTTGAAATGCGTGTCGCAGCCCGAAATCGCGAAAAATTCACTAAAACCCCCTATTTTTGGGGTTCAAGGTCATTCAAGGTCATCGATGTTGACATTGATACAAAGCTTGTCGCCATGCTTGCTATGATAAGCAGCACGTCTGTGCCTATCTGCAACTATTTTCACGTTAGACGAGACAATAGCAGTAAAATAACGCCTTTAATGGTGGTGCCCCTCTTTCGCCAAATCGTTTGTGAGGACCCCTTTTACCTAGCGGCATGAAATTTTGTCGCGAAATATTAGAGACTTTAAGCTAGCATATGGTGAAAACCCGAAGTCTCTATCTCACCTGGTCTTGGATCGGTACCGGGTCGTGACGGACAGACGGACGGACGGACGGACGGACGGGCAGAATTACCGTAGCTAATACGCGCTATAGCTATGCTAGCTCTCGCGCGTAAAAACTGTTGAAAAACATAAGGCCTTCCGGGAATTACCGTTCCGGGCAGCCTAATAAAGGGTTTTCGTCATATACACACGGCATCATGCAGACTATTTTCCATAGGAAATTTTGCCCTAATAAGGCAGATCTATTAAGCATGAGATGTACGGGGATAGTTTTGTGAAAAGTGCGAGATGGATTACGTTCTGTTCGTGGGTATAGAGTACGTGCGACACTCACATTCGTTTTGGTCACCAAATGGACTTTCCATTTCTGAAAAGCTGTACCGAGTGACGACGTCTTGAAAGAAAAAAAATATTATATCCTCGATAAGCGAGTCACTTAACGACCGACCGACCGACTGGCGATTTCACGACATTCATTGCGAGTTGATCTTCTTTCGATCAGGTCGAAGTACCGTGCATGTATAACGACGACGGGCGGCTCTATTCAGCGTGCAGATGCAGCAGCTGCGACCGCTCTTATCCAATGGTGTGAATTAGCTGCGGTCATCGTGCGAGTGAGTCGACAGTTGGACGTAAGAACGGGAGCTGCTTAGCGGCGTCACAGAAATCAGATGATCGGTCGATCTCGTTACTGCAGGCGAGCCGAGCGCGCTCAAAGAACACACGCCGCCTGCAGTGACTGCTGCCGGTGCGCTACGAGGGCACAAATTGCATCGTCGACGTGCGACCCAATTGACACGACGCCCTCCAAGTCACGAGTCTAATGTCCCCCCCGCCACCGGGGTCATACCTCCCCTCATATCCCCAGCCCGTCAGCCGCACAATGGCCATCCCCACTAACCGACGCTCCTCATCATGTAAGAATGAACTGGCGTCACCGTGTTGCCCCGAGCGTCGCTATTTGCGTGGGGATTCCGACCATTCCGACCCCCGCCTGTTCTAAGGGAGAAAGAAAGTGAAGGGCACCCCCCCCATGCGGCTATGTTATCCGTGTAATCAGGCGGACGTCGAATGGCGCCGCGTTAAGCCACTTATTACGCTCCTCTTGCCCTTGGTCAGTCAGTCACGGCCTGAGACTAGCTCGCCATAGAGCAGCAGCTTAGTTGGCGTAAAACCATCAGAGCTCAGTCGAACGTTAGTCAAAAAACCCCACGAGCCCCGTTATACCTTTACCGTGCAACACCTCTCGAAAAATCGTCTTATAGAATTCTGCTTCGGCGGCGCGGGTGGAATAAAGCGGGTATGTTTAATTTTCGCTCGGCGTCGGTAGACATGGAACTAAGTCTTATTTCGCGGCGCGTAATGCGACGGCAAAGCAGATTATTGCACCGCGTTTGGCGACGGACGCAGACGGGGAAGCCGCGACGCATTGTTTTTGTGGCTTCAAATTATCAAACGCAAGCGCAGTAGCCGCTTCTAAGTTCATGCAAAAGTATCGAAGGTGAACGAATCCGATTATGGATGTCGTAACATCACTATACGAGCTATGGCAGTGAAACTGTATTCAGCGATGCGGCAAATATCTGCATCGTCGCGAAAAACGAGATTCGTCGTGCCACGACAATTACATGTCGGAAACAGCTCTGTTAAATTCGCTTCAAAACGTTACGAATTAAAATAATATTTTTCCGAATGGGTGTGGGTGGTCGAACTCGAAGTAGAAATTTATTAGGCTTTGGTAGCGAACAGAATCCGAAAATGAAGAGTCTTGGCGATGATGTGCGTCATGATGTGCGTTTTCCGAGTTCTTTTGGTTCAACTGCATTTCAAGCTGCGCATGCGTGCGCAATATCCACTCTACGGATTCCGTGTAGCAGATTTGTGCCGGATCTGCTGCGAACAAAACAGAAAGAGGTAGTTTTGTTTTCTCCGAGCTCTGTGAAGACGGGCGGGCGTCAGTTTGGTCACGTGGTGCAGTGGCGCGTAACTCGCTGGCCGGTAGGTCGGTAGTCGTCTAAGTGCTCGCTCGTAGTCGCTGTGTCGTCGCACGGTCGTCGTTTGCCTGCAGCGACGTGCCAGCGCCCGGGCACTCTGGTAGATGATGCTAGTCTTCACACCGGGACAATCCGGTATATACGCGATCGTCATCGCCACCCACTGCAAATTTCAGTCAGAACATGAAGGCTTCCAGACACTCGGCCGGGCACCCGGGTTCAGCGACATATGAGCCGTTTTGAGAGGGCCCGGACAAGCGGCCCGGGCAAGCGGGTCGTGTGTCGCTGACACCCGACGAGACAGTTGTGACCGACAGCCGGACAGTCGGCTCCTGTGTTGCTGGACACGGCTGTCCCAGCCAGGCAGCAGATAGAATTTTAATTAAATTTCTAACGATTTATATACCTATCCAAGTTATTAAACTTATTTTAAAAGCACTGTGTTTACATCTCCGTACAGCTTGGTGTCCACGAAACGCAACGCATGCAACACAACGTATGCAAGGCGCGCAACCGCTCCCCCAGACCATCTATCTGCGTTAATGGGGGCCTACTTTTAAGACAAATAAAAAAGGAAGGACAAACGTCCCCCAACAAAAATTTAACACTACACCACAAAATTTCAAGCATTCGCTGGTGACGACGGGTCGGCTCGTGTGTCGCTGGCTTAATGCTAAAACTTTAAACACTATAAGCACGCCACAGCTGATAGTCGCTTAAACAATTAGCATTGGCGATGAATCTCTGAACATGTGTTCTCACTACAAATGCCAAGCACAGCCGAGCTGTTCTGTGGTTGCCAAATCGTCGCAGTTCATGCCGCGTTTCAAGCTACCATGGCGTGCAGCTGAAATCGCTTGAAAGCGCCACGGCGGCACGCGGTATCTTTGTCTGCGTATCACAAGACACAAGACGACGATGGCGCAGATGCATAAACAATCGCTCGTCTCTGCAGCCGGCTGAATAATGCATTATCACTCTTCACAACGCATTTGTACACTAAGCCATTAAGAACAGCCGTGGCGTGGCTCCGCGAACCGCGGCGCCCTAGCAATCGCGCGCTCTGTTGTCTGCAACCCGCCTTCAGCCAGGTAACCCGACGCCGCCGGGATTAACAAATGTTTTCAAAATGATTTAATACTGTTTTGTGGTGATAAAAAATGTTCCAAGTCTTGAGCAAAATGTTGCAAACCATTAGACGAGATCATGCACAAGCTACGTGTAAAGCAATGCCATGTGTTCTACTATCTTAACTTACTTTGAACAACTGTAAATTAATATTGTTTTTCAAAATAATTTTACGTACCGAATACGTATGTACTATGTGCTGCGTACTACTTTGAGTATTGTTTTCATTTATTTTTTGTGTATTGTTTGTTCTGTGTGGCTACTAGCTAAATTATGCTTTTTTATAAACACAAATTCGGGAGAATGCAATAAGCTTATTAATAAAAATAACGATTTTGAATAACATTCTAATAAAGCCATGCTTAACATGGGATTCATTTTCGTGGTTTCTATAATCAGTTGGGCATTTATCATGTAAGACATTTTTTATAAATAAAGCAATGTCTGCAAGCTATCGTGCTGGCATGCAGTATCGTGGTTAATACCCGACGTGTCACACACAGTCTGGCTCGAGATGTGATGCTGCGTCATTGCGCTCTAGTGTAACAATCGCCTATCTGTCGTCTGTCGTGCGCCCGCCGGTGGCGCGGCAAAGCCGTCTCTACTCCTAGCCATTAGATCTATCGTGTGCCGTGCGATATCACTATCTTTATTCCAGCGTGCACTTCTCAGCACGCGGGCATATAATGCACGTCAGTCGGTCACTTTACCGGCTCTGTCTTGTCCTGCGAATACATGCACCACAAACGACCAGTTCGAACCGCATCACCGCTTCATTCACCCTGCAGCCTATAACATTTCCGCGTAAGCTGTACATTCAGGAGGATGCGTCAGCTAAAACATGGATGCGGGGCAGTATGGCGTGCAGGGGAGAGAATAGAATTCTGGGAAGCGAATGAGGAAACGTGGTAGGCCTAAACGAAAATGAGGAAGGAGAAAATAAAGACTGCATGATATATATTGCTCACTACATAATTTTATACAGAATCGTTCAGAAATAGGCCTACAGTTGAAAACACATAAAAACACTAACAGAAACATCTACATGTACCGTGTATAGGTAAACTTTGCGAGTTTATCTGTACTATGATAAAAATTGAAGCATTCAGACCTCGAAAATAGACAAAGGTCAGATTGCGTAGTTGTGTTTTTGTCTGTGACGATTCTTCTTTTCGTTATTCTCGCTTTTTGTCGCGCTGGGACTTTCAGTGAACTTGCTCGACTATATAAATAAATTGTAAGTAAGTAAAAAGATAAACTTATAGCTATTTATAAACGCCGGTGTTAGCGAGGGGGCCGGCCAAATCGACTTACTTAGGGCCTATTTAATAAGTGAAATGATGCAGAGAATAAGCGGTAATGCACATACACCGTTGGATTTCTGCTGGAAAAGGTTCTGTTTGAGAGACTGCAGCTGTGAGATCATCAGCGACAGAACTCGTTGCTTCTCATCCAGTGTTGACGCAGACCCGATCACAGACCGGATGTTCCCCATGACGTCATCGTCCCCGCCCACTTCCGGTTGTCGCACGCACGCGTCGTCGTCGTCGTCCCCCGCTTCCGCCTTCCTTTCCCGATCCAGTAAGGGCATCGCCTCGGCGTCGTTCGGCGATTTCCGGGTCGACAGACCGTAGCGCGACCGAAAGTCGATGCCCGCGAAAGCGTTGGAAATAATAGTCGCGGTGGCGGTGTCGGCACTTGCTGAGGCTGCAGCGGACCAGTAGTCGGCCGAGGCGCGTCCGGAACTCGGTAGGGAATCGTAACCGCTGCTGCGTCTTGTGATGTCATCGATGTCGTCGTCATTGCCCGGCGCCATCTTGGTCGGCGTGTTAAACTTGCGCTTGAACGACATCACTGTCGCCACCTGTCGAACAACACATGCACCAGTTGTAGAACGTTGCAGGCCTAATGTGACGAAGTAAAATTGCTACATGTACCAGGCAACTAAAAGAAAATTGCATGCGATAATTATAAAAAGTAAAACTTCGTTTTAGTTTATGTGACGCCGCAACTAAAATCTCGCTTCGTTTGATATTATGATAATGGGCTAAAACTGTTGTAGGTTTTATGTTTGTTTTACAGTTTTGCGTTAGTTTTGCTTAAGTTTTTAGCCGACCGTACTTAAATAACGGTCGAGCTATTCGCATGGCTGTCGGCCGTCGTCAGTCTGTCCGTCTGTAACGGATGCACCCTGGCCAACGCGTAGGTCGTATAGAAAACCTTTTTATACGAATAATTAGCCATGTATGTTAATCTGAGGCATGCAAAATTTCAGCCATCTAGTACAAGGGAAACATTTTGAAATTGGGGTTGAATAAGAAGGGGGTGGGAAATTCAATGAAAAACTGGCCATATCTCGGAAACGGCGAGAGATACGGCCAAGATTACTATAATTCACTAATGTCAAGTGGCATACGCCCTTTCAAACGAAATAAAAATCATCGACCTTAGATGACCCGCAAGGTCATTGAAAACCAGTACAGTCGGCTATCCTAGCGACAGGTGGGCTTCTTGTATTTTTTCTGTTCATTTGTACATGAGATTATTCAAAAAGTCGTCAGTGGATTTTGAAAATACTTTATACAGTCTGCCTTCAACATCATAAGCAATACAAAAGAAGCTCATTCTTCATTTATACCTGTAATATTTGGGTGTGTTTGATTATTTATATTCTTGCTTATGCTTCCACTGTCGAAAAACAAAGACGTGTGATATATCCTGCGGCGCATGTAACTACTGTTTTATACTAAAATTTACAACAAGCTCAAACCGAATTTTTCCTCTCTTGTGGCACCCTTATATAGCGCCCCGGCGCCTGCCGCAACGACGCGCATATTCCTGGCAGTTGTCGGCAAAGATTATTTATACATCGCCGAGAACAGGCGCAGACATTGGCATGTAATGTTGACCGAGGGCAGCTGCTGTAACAATAGTGGAGAACTACTATGGTCGTTGATGTATATCCTATAGTATACGGACGTATCAGCTGTACAACCATCTTCAACAGCCTTCGATGTGCTTTCAGCAACCGAAACGAAACAGTTGTCAGCACTTTTTGAATTCCATTTGTACTTTGAAATTGGATCACGCGCTGCAAACATTTTCACTTATGCGCGGTTTCCACCCAACGTAACTCGTGCGATCAACAGCCCTACGCATTTTTTATAGGTAAAGATCAAAAATAGTTAAAGGTCGTCTATAGCTCTTAATGGTAATCCACCACAGACGTACGGAGCGTCACCTGCCACAAGGGATCACACAGCGTTTGTTACCTGGCACCCGAGGCAGATAAACTCGACCCGCCTTAACCCCAGACAAGCAAGCCGGCACTTCCCAGAGGAATGGAAGGCTAAGTTGACCTTGGTGTTGGTTATATTCCGAGATGGTTCGCCTATCCGCAGAAAGTCATCAATTTAAGTATTAACTACTTAATGGCGACGCGACCGGAAGTCAAACCGACGACCAACGTCCTAATCATTACACTATTAAGCCACCTTGGACTTGCTGTCAAAGACTCTCCGGTAGAAAGCTTCAGGTAGAGGGATGGACCAGTGGAATGCACGCTTGGTGAAGTCTGTATTATACTGAGGGACGGTTCAGATGTGATCAATGTAACGTAAATCACATTGCAGGCGCCACTTGTTTGTTGGAACCTTTGTTTGTGCAGCCGTACTCACGTCCGTCGTGACGACAAGCGGACTTCTAGAGGTTTCACTCGCCGCTAGCCTCTCTCTCTTTATACTCTCTAGCTCCAGTATATAGCTGGGCCTATTCTCTGCATGCTTTACATGTGCTCAGATTCACGCTGTAAACAGGAAGTCAACTGAGGCCATTTGAAATGGCTGATTGCTTCATCTTATAGCAGCTCCTTTCTATACACCATGCTCCCATTACTATACTCTCATGCACTGCAGAGACCTTGCCTTTTGCCTTGGAGTAGTCCGTCGATTACGACAATTACGCTGTGCTAGAGGTCAGTCGGGTGTGGCTTCGGAGGTGGCTACGAAGCCCGAAGTCTGATGCACAGACTCTGCCACAGATGTGACAAGTGGCACCGGAAGAAGTAGACGGCGTGCAGGCCACAGACTGGGGACTCCCAGCTCCATCCTGAGCCTGTCCCCGACGCCGATGAACCTATCGCCGCAGGACTTCGAGAAGACTAGCACAGAACTTATGCCAAGGATTATGGAAAGAGGGTGCACAAGCCTCAGTCCAGTAAATTTCACTACCGTCAGCATGATCCAGTGGCACAGGAGGCCTGCGACGACTGATGCTGAGAAAGTTGCAGGAGGCCAGTAACTTCGAGTATGAGACCACGTACGCTGTCACTCACCATCACCTGCAATCCTGCATGCAGGACCGACATTTCCAGCGTTCCACGAGACCATTCTTTCAATTGTCAGACGTATATTCTAAACAAAATAGCCACAGTTTGGCGGCAAAAAAATTCAAAGACATTTCAACGATTTTTAAAACCTTCTTCCATTTTATTCCAAAACTGTGAAGACCCTATTCGGTTTTCAAGGACCTATGGCCACCCTGTTTAAAAAAGCGCTCTGCCGTCGCAGCGAACACGGCGTGATGACGCTGACTATGTTTGCGATCCTGCTTCCTGGTGACGCCAGACACGTTATACGCGGTGTCCGGACTTAACCCCCCCCCCGGACACAACCCTGGTGACAGCTGAGCATAATGAATTACACCGAGCGCCGATGACGACATATTTAACCCGAACGGAGAACTTTTTACTCATCATTGACCGTAAGGGTATAGAAATAAGGGATAAGCGGCCTAAAGCACCAAATGGTAGGCCTATTTGCTTTTTATGCTCTCGCTATTTCTTCTGCGTCAAATTATTTTTGAGAAAAAAATGAACCTTGTTCTAAGTAATCCAGATAGACGGCTGTAGGCCTGCAGGAAGTTGATCAAAGCGACTGGATCATAAATCTCTCATTAAAGACCCGCAAACAGACAGAAGCATTTGTTTAGCGTATGAATGAATGAAGCGTTAAGACGGACCACACAGGAGCATAGCAGCTATACACACAGTACGTATATTCTTCATCAGTGTGTCGGCACTCTATCTCTGTTCTGTGTACGGCGCGCTAAACAATGGCATAGCTTTGTTATTGGTAAGACACTATACGAGGACGACATCCGTAGCTTTTAGGCCGCTATTTCCGTCTCATAGAAGCTTTCGAGTGAACCGCCCCTAAATACGTATGAAACGGAGCTGCGCAAGTCCCATAAAACATTTTAATTGATCCAAAACGATATTTACATTACAAAAAAACTAATAAATGAAGAAAACACTGTTTTACGTTTTGGCTATAGTGTTGTGTTTCTGGTTTCTATAAACGAAAAAAGCATATTCAAACAAAAGTTTAAACTAACTTGAAAATACACTATTTTTGTTTGTTGTGAACACGCTTAAAACAACAGAAAATAACATTTTCGACATTTTCATGAAATGTACGAAAACATTGTATATAGTGGCCCCCCTTGGCAATGCGGAACGACAAGAAAATTTAAAGATTTGCTATTTAAATCGGCGTATTTCGCACAATCATCATCATTATTATAATTTCATTGAACAACATAAGCAAATATGCAACTGAAAAATATAACAAGACATGACATTGTGTCCGATTACAACCAAATTAAATGTACTCGTCGCACATTATCCATCAATCCAGAAAAATTTACCCCGGAACCAAAGCAGATCGGATTGCCGGTACCCGTCGCGGAAACCACTTGAAATTTTGTAAATAATATGCAGATTAAGCTAGACCAGCTGGCTTTAAGGCGCACTATAAAATAGGAACACTTACTTACTTACTTACTCAATAAAAATTTTTAAAAAATAAAATGCATGTGTTTTCCACAGAATACAACAGTCTGCAAGAACACCAATTTGTGAATAAAATAGATGCACCGGTGGCAAGGGATACGAATAGAATGACGCGTCATCGGCTGTGAATAATATGCACAGCAGTTTTGTGTCGTCTTGCGGCATTAGCGTTGAGATTGCACCGCAGAATGGTGCATTGGTGCACTGCACGCGGCCGACTAAATCGCCGATCAAATGCCGACTTTGCACGCCGCCAAACGCCCAACTAATTAACGCCATATGTACAGCTGGTTATACTTCATCAAAATATTATATAAGGGAACAAATTGGGGAAAACTGTTCTGGCTGGTTTGACGGAATTTTACTTAAACTCGGAACTGCGACGCTTGCGTATAAGATAGTGCGATGTCAAAAGGTATGCAAGAAAATTATGAAGTGCAATTTTGCGGCGCATCAACCATGGTCCTTTGTGAGCATTTAGTAAACTAAATGTATTTGTGATACACCTTTCATAAAATTTGTTTATCCTTTGCCGATATTCCACTTCGATTACTTTACAACGGTACTTTTGTTTTTTTTCATCACTGTATACACAGCTGAAATGGTCTGCAGTGATGGTAAATAAAGATTTTTATTGGAAAGATTAAAATGCAAACTCGGGTCCGCCGCCGTTGTTACTGTCCCTACTACGTCAGACCTCTCGCCGACTTGTCCCGTCTCAGATCGTTTGATCGTAGCCGGAGGGCTGCCGGTCGGAAATCCAACTCCCGAAACAAACGCGCTCATTAACCGAGACCGGGTACCCTCTGTTATCTGTCACGCCGGCCGGCCGGGCGGCGATGCCGAATTAAGGCGAATATTCAATTTCGTTTCGTTTCGTGCGGCGCACGGCGGGGTGCAACAATGCGGAGTCTGCGTGCGTGCGAAAGTTGGTGGCTTGAAAGACAAAGATGGCGCAGCAGGTGCGCGAATGTGTTTGAAGGAAGGCTGCTGGAATGAAGCGTTCTACTACCACTGGCCAGCCGACATTCAACCCCTTCCGTAAACACGCACAGCACAGGCCAATATTTCAACGGCCGTTTTCCTTGTTTTTTGGGTTATCAGCAGCAAGTAAGGCCGTTGTTACGTGCAAATAAAAATTTATTTTAAGAATATTTTAGAGATTGCTTCGTTTCCTATCAACCAAGCACAATATTTTTACGTTACGTCACGAACGAATCAGAAACTCGGATCATCATCATCATCATCATCAGACGTGACCAGAACTCACGTACAAATCAGCTCAACGCCATGCACTTGGCCAGAGCAGAATATTCTGACGAGATTCAGAAGAATTATTTCGTGGATCATGCATCATTATCCACAGGATTCCTTATAACTAGCAGATCACTAGCAGTGTATATCGCGATTAATGGATAACAAGGGAGTTTCTCTGGTTTGAGGGTGAACGCCGCAGCAGGTGTGAAAAGACCGGAGGGGCCAACTCAACAGTACGCTGCAAGCGCCGATGGCTGGTTGCTGGTCTGATTATAATTGGGTTCCGAATTCGTCTGCGAGCAGGAGGCAGTGCACAACTGTGAGCGTCAATCGGTCTTTCCATTAAGTGACAGTCGACGTCGACGGCATCGCTTTGAGGTGGCAAAGCATCACCCCGTATCCATCCTAGCTAGCTAGCTCCCTTTATCTCTGCGAGCACCACCACGCATTCAGTCAGTCTCAGCAGCCGAGCAGCCAGCATCAGATGTCAGCGTACTGTCACTCCCGGCCTCTGGTTCGTACGAGTCTTAATGCAAGTCGCGGCGTTGTTCGTTAATTCACTGTTCTCTGAAGACCCTACCACGAGCGGCCTCACAGTAGAGCTGGGATTAATCGATTCGAATTGATTCGGCAAAGCGAATCGAACCCAAGGTTATTTCGATTCGACCCGCCAATTTCGTGAAGTATTGAAACGAAGTTCTGTGGACGAACGCATGTTTCTGCGCGCTAGTTAACGCTAACTGCATGCGCGCGTTCTCGTTGCACGCAACTTTCGATTAGTTTCACTTCACTATCACATTGTCATACAGTGGCGTAACCAAGGGGAGCAGGGAGCCCAGGCCCCCAATCCTCCAGAAAAAAACATAAGCACATGTATAAACTGCACAAAATTTGCCAATTTAGTTAGTTTATTTTCAAAAAACAATAAAATTGTTGCCACCAGATCTCATCTTTTAAAGCTAAAATGCACAAAATTCGATTTCGGCTGGGTCTCCGCCGCAGACCCCGCTGGGGGAGCTCACAGCGCTCCCCAGCCCCTAGCTGGATTTTAGGGGGTCCTACTTTTAAGGGAAAAGAGAGAGAAAGGGGAGGGCACGGGAAAGGAAGGGAGGAGTAAAAGGGGAGGGCAGGAAGGGAAGGAACAAAAGGGGAAAAGGGGAGGAAAGGGAGACGAGGCCCCTCCAATTGAAATTTCTGGCTACGCCACTGCTGTCATAAGTTTCCGTACAGGCATAACCAGTGACCGATGACGCTAAACCCTCTCTTCTGTAACGTGACCTTTCTACTTACGACTTTCAGTTGGGTGTTTGGGTTGATGTATACCGGCGAATGCGATAATACAGTATACGATAGTGCAATAGTACAGGCTGAAATTGCGAACTCAGAATTCATGAAGGACTGGATTTCCAGTGAACAGCGGCGTCGTACAAGAGTCAAAAAATAGCAAGGCCGGAAGTTGCAATTTTTCTACAAACACTGCAAATTTTTAAAAGAATTTTGACAAAAAGTTGCAAATTTTCAGCAGAAGGGATTATGGGTGCTCAACGTTTTAATTTTTCTTCTGAATTTTCCCAAAATAAAGGTTTTTTAGTTTTAAAGTTTGCATTTTGGACGAACATTTTTCCGACAAAAAGATATTTTGATAATTTTTCGACAGCCGAAAATTTAGGGTGAGCATCTGCCCTCCCCCACCATTTGCCCCCTTGCCACGACGCTACTGCTAGTAAATCGAATCAAATCGAATTGAACTGAATCGGATTTGTTGTCAGCCGAATCGCCCACCTCTACTTCACAGTCACACCAATACCAGTCGGGTACGCCGACAACACGCCATTCTAACCCCGTATTAACCTTTAAATCCCCCTGGGTTCTTATATATGGAACTAATCTCTCTTCCAAAACGCCAACTGTTCAACAAATTCTTCAATAACCTGCTGTTAACAAACCGAGTTCCTCGGTCAACGGACTTCGGGAGTTTTTTTTTATTTTGAACTTAACATAGTTTGTTCCTTTTTCTTTCTTTGTGACATGGTACATTACATCAGCCATCCTCTTTGATCTCAATAATGAAACTGATTAGTCGGCTTGAGATCAATTGTTCGAACAAATGTAGACTATATTCTATTACTAAATGTTTTGAATTTTATATTTGATGCTTCATGTGCTGTTTATTTTTACGCCACTAGGCGTTTTTAGCCAGAAGTTAATTAAGAAAATGTCATACTGAATAGTATAGATTTTCAAATGTTATCAGGCTTGCATAATGCAAGGTCAAAATGTTATTCCAAATAATGTAGTTGTAAAATAAACATATTATGCAAATCCAGGCATAATCAAAAGATGGAACAAAAGATGGACTAAAGGGTAGTCTTTCGCCGAACCTGCATCTCCTGCGGCTGCTTGCTTCTGTTTGCATTGCGGAGTGATCGGAACCGATGACGTAACATTATTTGCGGCCGTAGTTAGTTACGTCATCAAAAGCGTGGTCAATGCTGCTGCTGCTGTTACAACAAACAAAGACGCCGTTGTTTTCCTTCGGTGGCTCAGCGGTAAAGCACGAGCTGATCGAAATGCGAAGTTTACTTTTAGATACAGTGGTCGCGGCGGATACGGATTCTTTCGCGGACCGTGGATTATTTTCTTGCAGACAGAGCATAAACTGGCATTTTGCGATGAAACGTACAGGAAATGTCGGCAATATTGGCGATTCTTGGGAAAAATCCGGATAGTATATGATGGTGGTGGTCGTCTTAACAGAGGTCTATTAAGCGAGTTGAAATTCTTAACCTTTAAAATTTTATTTCGGATAAATTGATAAATTCTGCTCAGCCAGAGTTCAGATCTGTATACGGCAACACATGGCAGACAAGACTCCAAAATTTGAGGGCTTGGTCGACCCCCGAACTCCTGATAACTTGACAGTCGTCATCGACGAACAAGTCTATGAGAGATAGAGGGTATATAGAAGACGCTGCCGACAGACGTGCATAATATATCAGACATTATACAGGCAAGTCAGTGTTGTTCGGGCTGGTGTCACACCGGCGAGATGAACGCCTGTTTTGTTCGTAATGAAGCGATACGTTCAGTCAGAATGCCGTGATATCATATCGCGTGAGAAAGAAAACTCTTCGCCGCCAAGTAATAATCATCTTCTCTCTTTCTCCGTCTCTCGCCCGACTGCAGCAGCTGACTATCCATCTGCATAACTGCATGACAAACCCCGCCCATCTGCTCTATACGGACGAGAAGTAATCGGAGACAGAAGAGTTAATAGAGAGCAACAGAAGTCATATGAAAGGAAAGGACAATGGATGTAAGTCACTACCACATGCGGGCATGGGAATTTGCAGATGAAACCTGATAGCTGTACCCGGGGGTCGTGCTTCGCAAAAGTTATTAAAGTTCCTAAACAAGTGGATAAAAGTTGCTACTAACACGCTTCTGTATTCACCGACAGCTGCAAAAAAAACATAAATCAAAGTAAAACTAAAAGAAAAACAAATGAAATAAATGTAAAAACAAGAATCCCAGCTGTCGCTAAAGTGGGGCCGACTGTACTGGTTGTCACTGACCTCGAAGGTCATTCAAAGTCGATGATTTTCATTTCATTTGAAAGGGCATATGCCACTTCCTATTAGTGATAAATAGCAACCTAGTCTCTATCTCGCACCGTTTAACCACAATACGTCCGTTACAGACGGACGACGAACAAACGGAAGGCAACCACGACAAAGTGCCGACCTTTAAGCTTACAGCTTAGCGGTCGGCCCAATGACAAAAAAATGTCTTAATACAATTAATGATATACAAAACTGATCAACTAATTTGCGTTAATTTAAGAACAAGACCTCAACTCTGTCACATTCTTATGGGTGGCAATGAGTCGCTGTAATACAAATATGATAAAATAGGACGAATTTTCACTAAAACGTACGAAGACGTCTAAAAACATCATCAATATCGATTACCGCGTTGTTTAACTAGTAAACCATTCCTAGGTCTACAGCAGTATCTATCTCGTAGTAAGCCAAAATAAGGAGCTGCACATAGAAATATTACTGAAACGCAGTAGGCTACGAAGAAGTAAAGTGGTGATCGCACAACGTTCATTTAAGAAGTTGCTACCTGTACATGTAAAACACAAAACATTTGCAAAAAATATTTTAGCGGCCGTCGACCGCCTGTGCCTTGTACGGACGCATCTAAAACACGTCTGGAAACGTTTTAGACGCACGTCTGCGTAGAACAAAATGCACAGCACTTCCAAAATATTTCCGCGTGGATTTACGGAAGAAAAATTAACGAAATGTATTAAAAACCGAAACGATCGCTGCAGAACTTTATTCCATCTGCATCTCCGTCACTGTGTCGGGCGGTCACTTCAGAGGCAAAGCGAGAGATTGACTGTGCCAGTGAACGACTTGACTGGCATGGAACGGTGAAGCTGTATCATATTTTGACACACCACGAGGGTTACTAAGTGCACAGTGCAACTACAGTGTTGCAGAAGTCAGTCCGCGCAGAAGTTACGTGTGGGCGTGGCACGGACACAAATTCATCCCAGCAACCGATTCCACGACGTTATGGTGAATGCCCGCAGAAAATCGTTATCCACCAGAGATAAAGAAAACACCAAAATGAAAAAAAGCTATAAGCTTTCAAAGAAAAATGTATAGCTGTCTTTTAGGCTTAGACAAGGTTCCTGGTTTGCCGTTTATTTTACCTCCTGCTATTCAGCTCGTTACCCATCATGATACGGTAGCTATTGGATTTCTTAAACAAATTCTTTAAAATATATAAATCATAGCCTCTGCTACAAAATATAATACAACAAGTTTAGCTTCTAGTGGACTAAATATAAGGCATGTAGGGGCTAGGTATGTTGTTTTTTTCACCGACAGAGATTTTTGTGTTAGTTGAATTTATTTCATATCAAACATATTTAGACATTACCATTATGCGTCACAAGTCCTGCTTTAGTTTAGATTTAATTCTTTGTAGAAAAGTTATCAATGCGCACTTGTTCTCATTTTCCCGCGAATATTCGGCTATATAGCCTAACCCACAAGCAGATTTTAGCATATCGAATTCAGCGCCAACTATTCCAAACTCGGTAGAAGTTCGGAAAGCCCATCACTCTTCCAGGTCAGTCGCCCACCATACAGTTACGGACGGACGGACGGACGGAGGGACAGACAATCCTACGAAGTTGATTCGCTAAACAATGAAACGCGGCTTCGGACGTAGGTCAACACAGATAGCCACGTCCGTCTGTCTGTCTGTGTCTGTTTGTGCCGAGACAGCTGTTGTCAGTGCTCCGGAGATTAACACGCACTCTTCAGACCCGCACAGTCTTAGTTGTTAACCCTTTTAATGTCGCCATTGTAACCGACGCCGTGAATCGCCCGTTGAAGCAACAGCTGACATACCGAAAAACAAAAAAAACATTTTATTCGCCACCAGGGAAGAGCCGGCGTAGATCAAAAAAAGGAATTTGCTTTTCGGCACTAAAAGACTGTCCCTCCAAAGCCTTCACCATACAGAAAAATAAAGGAAAAACAAGTCTTTCTTTCAGGTGTCGTTAGTTAAGTTTTTTCGGAATGTTAACAACGAATTTTTTCATAAGTCAGTTATTTATTTATCAACAGCGGCGTGCAACGTGACGTCACCAAGAAGCACGACTGTAAACATAAATTTATGTAAAAAAAACTTACCAGTTTACAACTGTGTGTAAAGACGATGTGATGATATCACTCATCTAAAACAGCAAAAATTAACTGGGTAACCTTAGATGGGGCTATGCATAGGCGCCATTGTAATTTTTTCGAACTTTTCGAATAAATACGTCAAAAATAAAATTTTGATTTCGTAACATTAAAAAGGCACTTCCTTGCACAGAACCACATCATTTGACGTATTAAGCGTAAAAATCGGTGTAACGGATTCGCCTATAGGCGAGTTCAAGAACCAAAAACAAAAAAATGAAATAAATTTCGAACAGGAAGGGTGTATATTTCACCTATATAGGGAGCAAAAACCCCTGGGCGTCCACGACGTAATCACGCCATTCAAATTTGGTGACGATCGGTTCAGGGGTTTTGGGTTGGCTGAGGGTCAAAGTTTGCCTTTTCTCATAGACTTTAAAGGTCGTCCTTACAACACTCACACAATCGTGTGAGGTGTGACAAACGCATCGCGCTATTCGTTGGCTACGACAGACGGTAGACTAACGTTCTATTCCAGTTTTATCGACCTACTTGATTTCTGTTCGGTTGCCGCCGCTTGCACACTCCGCAACGTAAGAAGGCATTGGGGCAAATTTTTAACAAACAAAATAAACAAAAATATTTTCGAATCTCACACATAAACTCAAAAACATCTGAACGGAGACCGTGATCTGGCGAACGATCTGTAGTTTAATCGTAGGGTTAAAACGTGTTGAATCAAGCGACGGAAGGTCCTGCTCTGTTCTGCAGGCGCGTCTCACAACAGGCTGCTTCCATTTCGCTCGCGTCGACCGTGATTAGTACACGGCCGAAAGTCTGAAACAGTGAGAAGATTAGCCTAATGGCCAGAATAGAACAGTGGACAGCCGGTAGACAAACGAACTGAGTGACGTACAATCGTTCCAACAATGTCTTCGCAACGCATCAAGTAATAGCGCCCCTTCACGCGTGTTTTTTTGCCGGATAGACCACACATAGCATACCGTATACGTCGTGTTGCCGTCAGTAAAAATAATAAACTGCTACAGCAATATTTTCTGAATTTTGACATTTCTCGGTGTAGCGTAGCAATTTTTTTTCGATACTCACTCTATTGCAAACTCACTAAATTGCAACAGCTATAAAAGCTACTCACAGTGAATGTGTACATGTGTAGACAAACGGAAAGAGTATTACACGAGTGTTTGGAATTTGACGACCTCCAACCATACGCTGTATAGAGGCAATTTGCAGACACTGTTAGTGTGGAATAAACTGAGCCTAAAGTATAGAAACTAAAATCTCAAAACTTAGTGGGATAATCGGCACTTCTGGGATAGTTACGCACTATCGAAAAGGTCAACAGGCTCCCTTTCTTTCGGTCGCGTATTATCGTAGCTTTGATTCGCCACAGTAAGATGATATTTTAGTATTCAGCGGCGTTTCTGCCCAGCTGTGCCGACGCCGTGTTTCAAGATCGATGGAAGACTGAAATCGCATTATCTACGGGCGCAGACACGTTACATCATTCGACAAGTGGCATAATGCTCCCGAGCCTCGTGATGGAATACTCCAAAACGAGGCTGATTGCGCAAAAAATGCAAAAGAGATATGACAGATGGTGACGAGCGTACCGAAGCCTACTGTTCGCATATAAACAATTGCCTCGAGACATCGAGACATTAGCGTCAGTCACACAGTCAGATAAACCGATTAGATCTACTGTGCTTGCGAGTTTATTCCGCCCGAGCAAAGGTTCCATTCAGTTCCGTTCAACAATGAATTTGTCTATAGAGCACAAAATCACAAAATCAGCTAAAGGTTTCTATGAACAAAATGCACTAAAAAAGTAATAATATAAAAAGACGATACTTATTGGAACGTCTTTGGATGCACCAAAACTCGCTTTTCTACCTGCACAGAGTGTTCCGGCAACGAAATGGTGAAATATCAGCCAACATCTGGCAAAGATACGAACAAGAGTTTCTGCGGATGGATGCTTTTATGAGTAACGGTGTCTGTATGCATTGAAGTTAACTAACGTGGTGATGGAACAAACGTGTTACGCAGCCACCGTGTCGGCTAGTACGTACGACCGCACATGGACAGAGTATACGGAAAGAATCGTAGGCCTACCTGAAAGAACGCAGCCAGCGAGCACGCGTCGCAGCAACTAGCTACACGAGCGGGGGCGCGTTGTTCTTCGCCGGCGTAACGCCTAGATTCCACTACTGAAATTAGTTGTGGATGGTGTTGTGCAGCTTGCTGGCATACGTCAGATTAAATCAGCTGTTAATTTTCTCAGTGAACCTCCTTTCTTTGTATATTATCCACTTCATTAACCAAGGAGATGCGGGGAACAAACAACAATTCCAAAACAAGCCGCAATTACTGTAAGTACGAGCAAAAGCACGTGGTAAAAAATTTGGTCTCGGTTTAACTGACAGTTATTTCCGTTACTAGTCTGTTTGTTTTATTTCAGTTATAATGAAAACAACACTGACTGGAAAACCGGTTTGTTCCGCTACGAACATCGTTTAGTGACTAGTTAAGTGTTATTTATAACTTTTACCTTTTTCCCTTTATTTATTGGTACCACTATGGTGTGAATATAAAGATTGTCATTTGTCAAATACAGAAGAATGCAACCAGGGGTCATAAGAAGAGGCTAGCAGCGTATCTCGTGTGTTAGAACCTAAACCTGGCAGAGTACAATACAAGAGAAGTGGAAATGAGTGGATTCCTTGCTGAGATGGCGCCGATGTCGGACTGCGACCTGTGACTTTCATCCACGCATCTCGCAGCAGCAGCAGCAGCAGCAAGGCGAGTGAGGTGAGCTGATGGTAGGTAGGTAAGTTGTTGGGCGCGCGCGTGGCGTCGCCGCGTCATTGAATACAGCTGCCCATGCAGCGACCATTGCTCACTCGCTTTAACTTCTAGCCGCGAGACACGCTGCTAGCTTCCTATGATCCACAACCGTAATGATCTGTATTGAACAGTGCTGTCATACCGACACGCTAAGGAATTAATTCTTTTACGTATACGTTTCAATCACGGAATCACGGTCCAGCGAGCATGTCAAACGAGTGTAACTAGGTATGTATAATAAACTCTACCCGCCGTGATGAAATGTATACATCTTTCATGACAGTGAGCGACGGTGTGTCCTGTCTGAGATATAGGTCTGAAAAACAAACGTAAAACACGATTCAACGGTCACGCTCACCATACCAGGAGTCTAATTTACAAAACTTCCCTAGTCTTACGTATAGGCAAAACCTACGCGAAAAGCCTCTGCTGGAAATAACCTACAAAGATAACCGAGATTTGCCAAAAATTCCTAGAAAAACGTACGCCAAAAAAACCCAAGGCAGCTCCTGAGGTAAAAGTTTGTAAATCGATCCCTAGGAAATACTTACAGGAGGAAACAGTAATTGCAGATTGCAGAACCTACGAAGACCGCATGGAATGTTATGAAAATTACTTCCTACAGTTACGGCCTCAGCGCTGGGCAGGTGCAACAGCCTGCCCGACCCGAAGGTACTTCGTATAGTAAGTTTTTTCTAAATTATGCGGCAGAATGTCACAGTCGGGGCAGTCTGCGGAGCGCCAGGGTGTGCCGTGCTCGCTATAACAACGGCGGCAGCGACGCAGCGAGAGCACGTGAAGTTGGTTTGCAGCTAGTGCTGCTAAGGTCTGTCTGTCTGTCGGAACATCGTCATTCGCTCATCGCGACGCTGCTCATAATGCTGCATGCTCCCGCCGCACCGTGCGTCCGTCCGCCATGTTTCGTCGCTTTCCGGAATTTGTTCTCTGTCTGGTTCGCTTCATTCGAAACAGATGACGCCGGCGCCGACGCCGTCGAAAAACGACCGCGCGCTGCTGCTGCTGCTGCTGCCGCGCTGGCGTTTGTTTCACGGGCCGACCGGCCGGTGTGGCCGCTCACAGAAGACGCGCAGCCGTCGGTAGGTCGGGCGGTCGGTCGTACGTCGTCGCGTCTTGTTGAAACAATCAGGAAAGCACCTAACTCAATGCACGTTAGCGAACAGAACAACTCGCCGACGAAAGATCGGCGCCGAGGCGAGGCGAGGCGAGGCGAGGTAATTCGCAATGCATTCTTGCGTTCACCCGCTGACCGCGCACTCACTGCCGACCGACCGACCCGATGTCTCAACGGCTGAAGCTCAAACTTTACTTACTTGCATTTGTTGTGCATTGGTGGTAATGCACAACAGTAGTGACCTTTACTCGCAACAATGCGCGGATAACAGAAAAAAAGATTGAATCACAATACCAATGAAAAGTATTTTTAAAAAAAAACAAATCGAAATAATTTGGTCTTGAAGCTAAGCGTCGGCAGGACTATACTCGACTGGTTGGTCTCAGGTCCGTTGCTTCAACGACAAAAGATGCTGACGCTGTGCCGAGTGTCGACATAGCAACGCGGCTTGTCCGCATGATCCTTGGAATCCCCCGTCAAACACATAATCCATACTTCGGCATAGTGACTGACAAACGAAAAAAAGAAACCACAGCATTAAGTTTCCGTGCACACGGTCTGTTGCTTGCGTCATTGCGACCTTTAAAAAAGCGTCGATCATTGCCGATACGCCGGTTAGTTACTGGTGCCCTGGGCAACGTTCGCACCAAATTTGGTTATTCTGTACGCCCTGTATAGTCTTCAAGTTAAAAGCCTGCACGAGATAGACAATAAGACAAACAGACAGACGGACGGGCACGACACGTAAGACGGCCTGCCACATAAAAAGTTCATCTTTAGACCAATAAGGTGACTGCGTTGCTTATACTGCTATCTCCATGCAGTTCTTGGGTTTTTGTGCGTCACGCTAATGATTTTTCATATAGCGTCAACAGTACAGGTTCCTAATTTTCCTACTCGGACAGTCATTACTCCAACAAACGTTACAGTACAGTACGCCTGCAGTTATGAGAATAACATAACAGTTTGGGTCCGTCGTAGTAGCAACATGAGATTTATTTTTAATCCCAGCGTTCACTAACCCTAAGCATAACCAGTGTCGGAATAGGAACTGCATGCCCAGTATCAACGCCGGTGCCCGAGTCGTCACGGCAGTATAGGTCAGAATCGGATGCTGGTTTGTCGGTCGCCAGTCAATATCTGTAGTTCTGGTAGTCGTTAGCTGGAAGGCGCGAGTTGTCGGAATCAGACGCGTGACGTCGACGCACCACCGAGTGGATTATTTGAACTAACCGAATGACTGACTGGCATGTCGGCAGCTATTGTTTCCACCGGTGAACTGACCAAGCCGACCGGACCTGTCCTCGAGCTATACAATAGACCTATACCAGTAATGCCGCTGCCTGTGGGAAAGGTGGTTCCGTAGTCTCTAATGTATAGAGCTGGACCCGGTCTTTGGGGTGTCGGACATAGTTCCTGGACATGCCAAATCTGTCTTGGTACCTCCAAGATTTCTTTTCATAGACTGATTGGTTAATTTTGTTTATTGCCATCAATATGTAAGAGCATTATAATGCAATTCAGACAACAAACAAAAAGCAAGCGTAATGTTTATAACATAGCTACCTACTCTGTAGTTGCACTCAGATCAGCTCAGCCTCCTACCCTCAGCGGGACGGGTAATAAGTACTAGCTTACGGACTACGGGAAGAATGCCCAGTGTGGATGACTGATTGGGGCGGCGGTATGTCTGCTAGCTGCAAACTGCAGGTCCAACTGTTTGCTAGCGCGGGCAATGGATGGCCGCAAAGTACGTTGCGGTATCATTAGCACACGCCAATCAGCTGCCACTTCCGAGATTGTAAAGCGCTTCTGGCCACGACTCTGTCTAAGCAGCGCCACAGCAAGTACCGGACTTTACTTACAAGCGGAAGACGGAGTCGGAAGCGAAGGACAATGCGGACCGAACGCCAGGGGCATGCCGGGACAGCACAACTCACGACTGAGAGCCGAGCGGCGACATCTGTCGGCCGCGCTGAAAGTAAGCGGCGCGCTCGCTCACTCACGTTCAATCAACGACCGGCTCTGTGTTCGGCCGCGATAAAGTCGAGCATTGTCTTAACCTGCTACCCCGCCCCGCCCGCCGGCCGCCAGTCGCTTAAAAGCCGAGGACGTCTTCCGGACGAAGCGACGACGACGGCGCTGGTTTGAAGTTGCTTCATTACCGGTCAGCCAGGCCGGACGCACGGCCAACGCTGCCGCTGTTTAGTAAATGTCTATAAACAGTGCTGGAAGAACGTGCGCTGCAGGGCTGCGCGGACCGGTACAGTTTATATAGCGCAGTATCAGTATCGACTCGAAGTATATCGTCGATCGTTAAGTCTATATACCGGAGCGACGACAGACTGCTGTTTACAATCTCTCCTCCGGCATGCAGTAGAAACAACGAATCAATTAATGCCGCCAGCAGCGGCCGGCCATTTGCAAGCAACCTTTAGCACTCATGTCAACTCAGCCTCCTACCCTTAGCGGGCTTCGGTAAGAAGGCCTAGTGTGGCTCTGTGGGGCGACGGTATGTCTTCTAGTTACACCGTGGGTCCAATTGTTCGCCGTCGCTGCGGCATCATTAGCTCATGCCAATCAGCTGCCACTTCGTTCCGAGATTGAAATGCGCTTCTGGTCACGACTATGACTCATGTAAGAACTTGCTACTGCAAGTGCTCGGACCGGTAGCTTTGCTTGTACAACAACGTCCATTCACTGAAAAAAAACAGAAAGACAAGACATAACTTCGATCTATTAATAACCATAAGTAGGCAATTAAAAGTAAATTTATACCGTGCATTCCGCTAAGTGGAATAATACTTTACACGTGTATAATTGTTGTCTTCGACGGGGATATGAACTCAACTCCATCGGCTCGGAATTAGGGCCAAATAATTATTATTCTATTCTCAATGTTTGTGCAGTTGCCATGAAATTTAATTTCAGTCGTATACCTGCTTCTGCTTTAGTTATAATTACACCATGCAGCTCGTTCGTACTCTTGAGAGCGGTTTTTTGTCTGGCATTATAGCTGTTTCAACGATATAAATCCATCAGTGTTTAAAATCAAATCGTAATTTTTTTCAGTCATCATCATCATCAGCAGCAGCAGCAGCAGCAGCAGCAGCAAGGAAGGGTCTGTCGCCAGTATGTCGTCAAAATCACTCAACGATGTCGCCGGTCTCGGTCATCACGATTTTGTCGTTCTGTTCAATTTACGACCTAAGAATGCAGATAGTTCCGGTCAGGGAACCCCCCCCGTGCCCTCACCCTAGTGT
>Ga0056128_1001084_pt1 | contig 28888 bp, 14 predicted proteins | sample WorMetLIZISLAND2_FD_71113 | JGI IMG/M metagenome (GOLD analysis project Ga0056128, IMG submission 71113) | Marine gutless worms symbiont microbial communities from Max Planck institute for Marine Microbiology, Germany - Olavius geniculatus... ... | reverse complement strand
AATTACGACCGGGGGGAAGAATGACCGGGGGGAATCGTGACCGGGGGGAAGAATGTCCGGGGAGAAGAATGTCCGGCATTCTATACGCTCAGTGCGCTATAGCTCTACGCTGTACATTCGTTGCAAACTCGCTATAGTTTCTCCAAAATATAGATAAAAGCTTATAGGCGCACAACGACGCATAACTAATTTTTTTGTGCGTCTCGCGCGTTCTGCATGCGTGCACCTGGTGTGACCGGGGCTTTACCGGAAGTCAAAAACTTCACGAAAATGACGCATAGCTATAGCATGATTACGTACTGCTTGTGTGATAGCAAAAGTGCTCCATAAAACATATTGCCCGTCAGTGGAAAAAGGCAATTTGAACCCGCAAAAAAATTAGAATGGGTAGGATTATGAATGATCTCAGCGCGGGATTTTTTCTTGCGCCCTTTCCAATAAAATTGGGTTATTTGTTCTGTCATTACGCAAATCACCAGCCAGCCGCTGCCGCTGAGCTCTTAAGACCTTTTTATAACTGTTTATGCGTAGTTAAGAGCATCAGTTGATGGCTCGGCTTTGGAATGAATGCTGGCACGTCGGCAGACAGACAGTCCGACAGGCGGACAGACGGACATGACATGTATTCAGCTGGCGAGTTGCTAATGTGAGTTGTGGAGCCGACGTCATGTGACGTCATGTCTCCAGTGACCAAGTGCGCACATGCGCTCAGCTCGACATCGATTCGAGGAGGATTTGTATCGCGTGTGACGAGATGGGGATTACGTTTCTCGTGATCGTGTTTGGCGATTTGGGAGCTTTAGTTCTGTGGCTGGCAGCACTGCTGCGTGCACTGCAGAATCTATAGCATTACGTCAAAGTCTAAACGCCACTGTTTCGATTTTTTCGTGGACTTGTTTCGCAACTGAAATATTTCTTATAGTGTGAATCGTGAAATATGTTGGTTCAGTGCATGGATGTATAAAAAACATTTTAATGTTGTTTTATAAAAGTTTAAAAATATGTTTTTTATGTTTTTTTTTATTTTTCTAAATGTTTTTAAAAATATTTTTTATGGTTTTAATTTTTGTGTGCTTTCTGATGTCGTGTTTTTTGTTCTTATTAAAACAGAAACGTACAAAATTACAAATATGATTTATTTTTATGGGCAAATTGCGTTCAGCTGTTTTTGATCTGTACGTTCAGTACATTCCGGTTTTTAATTTTTACAAATGGTAGGTTTTTGTTTCTAATTATCCGAGTTAGGCCTAAATATTTTTGCGTGTATAATAGCAAAAAAGTTTGCAAATCAATGTTTTTAACATTTATGGTTCAGTGTCGACATATTGTACGGCTGTCCGCCGAGAACTGCGCAACGTTAACCCTAATATCTAATCTTTTCAACTAAGAATGGCATTTTCCGAACTAAACACGTTTTGCAGTTTACTCAATGTTGAAGTGACTGATTTTGCTATTTATTATGTCGCTATTTTAATAACTAATCGCGTGTCAAAATTTACGAAATGTTTTTATATAATACTACTGTGTTGTGCTATTTTTGCAAAAATTAAACTTTATTTTATGCGTCATTTAGCATTACTTCACGTTGTCTCGCGACGTCGACCCCTGCTATTTGGTGCCTCGTCAGTCGTCAGGTCTCGCAATTTCATTCGTCCCGGCCGGATGGACAGGTAGAACTGGGGCCTATTAAGATGACTGCACAAAAGGGAAATGTTTTAAATGTCGCCGGCCGAGTATGAAGCATAGATGTTTAAAACATTTTAAAAATGTTTTTTATATAAAAGTTTAAAAAAACATGTTTTTAATCTTTTTTAAGAAACAAAATTTTAGATGTTTTTTTAAAATTTTTATGTTTTTAATTTTTTAATGTTTCCAATGTTTTTGTTCTATTTTTAATGTCGCGTTTTTGTTTTTATTAAAAATAAACATACAAAAATTACAAATATGATGCATTTCTCACGGGCAAATTGGATTTAGTCCTGTTTGTGATCTGTACCATAATCACGGTTACATAATAGATTTCAGTACATTACGGTCTTCAGTCTTCACAAATCGAAAGTTTTTGTTTTTAACATGTTATTGTGCCGAATATGGTTCAATGTTTTTATGTATGTTTTTTGCATGCTTTTTTATAAAAGTGAAAAAACGTGTTTTTATGTTTTTTTTGCAAATTAATGTTTGTAACATCTACGGTATAAAGGTGCATACGGAGCGACATAAATGAAATTAAATGTAATAAAATAAACTAAAATAAATCAAAATAAAATAAAAGTTTGAGCGCGTGGCTTTTATTTCATTTTATTTCATTCTGGTTTATTCCATTTCTCTCGCTCTGTACGCATCTGAACGCTGCAGACAAATCGTACGTCGTCTGCCTTCACAGCTTATTGTACATTATTTTGCACAATTTCACCAGAAAATCGAACCGAATGGAGTTTAGTATTACTCGTGCTATACGTTCGACACAGTCATTAGCGTCTCTATCGGTCATCCATCGAGCTTTCAGCGTCACGAGTAGCTCCGCTGTTTATATTAGCGACGCGGGTGGGTGCATTAGCCATTGTTCACGCCAGCGTTTACACAAATGCGCCGCATGCGACAAAAATACGTACGGAACGGGGTGTCCGGACAAAACCCTCCCTCGGACACAACCCCTAGGACTAAACCCCCTTCTTCTACGGGGGGTAGGACGAAACTCCCCCCTAGGGAGGGGGGTTCTGTCCTAGTCTGTGTCAAGGGGGGGGTCCGTCCTACTACGGCGAAAGAGAGGGGTTCGTCTTAGGGGGTTATGTCCGGGGGGGAGGTTCGGTTCTACTTTCATGGAACGCAGCATGCAGAGCTGTTTTATAGAACATTATTTTATACTCTGGCAATATAACGAGACTCCCGTCGTGTTGATTTTAGCTCCGGTGGTTTTAAACAGTATATCAGTATATCATCCAGGCCCGTCGAGAGAGTGGGGTAAAGGGGGTGTAAGTTACCCCGGGCCCCGCGACGTTTGGGGGCCCGCTGTTGCTGAAAAAATACAAAGTACACCAGAATGCGTTATTTAGAAAATCAAAAATTTTCTCTCCAGAAAGACCCCTCGAGAATGTTTCTACGGGGCCGCACTGGCTCTCGACGGGCTTGATATCATCTACAAAACACAGTTGCACGAAATCAGTCAAATTTACGGCCACTGTGTGCATAATAAAGACGCGTACAGAGCGATGTAACTGAACTGAGCTGACATGGTTTAGTTCTTGACGAACTAACCAATAGGCAAGCAGTAATGCATTACAGTCGGCACCGTCTAACGGCGTCGGCGACTATGTGACTACGCGCACGCACGCGTCAACCAATGACAATAGGCTCGGCCTGCTAGTCAAAAACTAAACCGTGTCAGTTCAGTTCAGTCACGTCGTTCTGTACGCGTCTGTATACGCCATGAAAACGTGGCTGGAATTTGTGGCGCTTAAAGGACTCGGCTCTTTATCCGTTTAATGGTGTCGTACTGTCGAAGCGAACGGACTGCGCGATGTTCTGATTTACGTTTACAATCGCGCTTCCGTGTGACGTCACACGTTAATTACTGGTTATGTGAAAATTGGAAATTCGAGTTTGCTGCGTAGTGATCCCGCCATTGCCAGGTCTGAAACGATATTTGGCCATCTGGATGATGCAAACGCAGTATAGACGCAGACAGTATCTGGGGACCAGCTACAGTATCAGGTAGGGTCGTGACATTTACCGGAACGGACGCTGTCCGGACGGATTACATAACGCAGACGTTATTAATACTGGCGATACGTCACGCTATGATAGCGATATGATGTATAGGCACTGGCGAAACGCGTCCACGAAATTATTGTCTGCGCTTGCAAAATTAAATATAAACATCAACCAACAGTTCGACGTTTTGCCGGCGTTGTTTGGGTCTGTGGTCAAATTTGGGGTCATCGTTTGGACTCTCTCTCTCTCTCCATGTCTGACTGCCTGCCCCATATGCATTCGCCATGGTGGTAAAAATTTTTCGCATACTGTTTAAAACTGTCCGGGACCTCATTCCTATCCAAGTACGAGCAAGATAACTTTTTAGTTTTTACTGAGGCAAAACTTTATTTAATATGCAGCACGTCGTCAATATCGGGCGATGCTCATTTCGGACTGTTTTTTTTGTCTTTTTGGCCATTCTTACGTAATTTGTAAGCGAAGTCATTGCGTCTTGTTGCTGATGTTTGGCGTATTTTAAACACGTGATTTGCGACGTCACTCGGCCGATCGCCGCTAAACTTAGTCACGTGCACCATTCCCTAACGCGTTGCGAGATAAGAAAGTTAAAAATTCGGCGCGTTTTTGGACAACTTAAAACTGCGATCGAGAATATTCCCGGAAGGGAACACGGCATCGACCATCGGTAAACGGTCTAGCAAACTACAACCTTGCCCTCGTACGATGACATCATACGGTCAGTTTTTGTATACAAAACGACGAAAAAAGGACCGAAGTTTGGCCAGCCTGCGAGCCATATAGGGTGACCATTACATTGCTAAGTGCACCGTTTAATTTATCTTCATTTTTACGTTTACGTGCAGCTTCGTTGCCACCGCTGTGAAATTTTTACCAGCAAGTTGCGCTCCACCATAGCACCGTTGTTGTCTTGTCCGTCGATCGTTCGTGGCTCGCACGTTCAGGGCCGAAACGGGCACGGGACGAAGCGACCGGAAGCGACGTCGGCGCGGCGGCGGCCGTTAATTAGATTGACCGATTTATCATTCATTCATACGTGGTAACACGGGCCCATCTGCGCCCCTACCGTGTACTCTCTGTCTGCCCCCCTCCTCCCGCCAGACACTACTAGGAATCCGGAAATGTTTATTTTATGCTCTGCTCTCTTTAAGCGACGCGTACACAGCGACATAACTGAACTGAACTAAACTGGCCAATGGGCGAGGAGTAGTCTAACGCATTACTGCCCGCCCATTGTTTAGTCCAGTTCAGTTAGTCAGTTTTTAATTTGTGTTACATATTTTATGTTCAGAAATCGTTTACAGCGCACAAGTTGAGACTTGAAAAGTTTTAGTGGCGAAGTAATTATAAAGTAAGTAAGTAAGTAATTTTTGTAACGCGTTAACTGCGTTAACTTTAGCTGTAAGGAATTCAAACGCGCTCGGTGGATAAAATGTCCGAGATGACGTGTAATGGCCATCTCACACCTACGACGCCGAAGCAACTCAACTCAGTTGTTGAGTTCAGTCGCTTCGGCGTCGTGGATGTGAATCGGCCATAAAAGTGGAGAGAGTGCGCGCGTGTGCTGCATTTAAAATACTTGTAATCTGGGAAAGTTTTCCAAGAAATAGACCGGCATGTTTAAAAGCACGGCTTATGGGGGTAAGGTCGAGCGCCGAAGGGGGTGGGTGTAAATTGTGTTTGATATTTTAAGGTCAATATGGCGTAATTTCGTGGACTCTTGGTGCTAAATTTTGCTTTTTTTCTATAACCAAAACAGTATTGAAATACGCCAGGAATGCACATGGATTGCCGTGGAGATTGACATGCATGCGATATTCATGGGCGTCAATCCCCTTAAGTTCTTCGAGCAAGTTCCTTCCCCCTAACTCAAGGTGAGGTGCCTCAGGCGCCGTGAATGAGGCGTCGCATATAGCCGTATATAGGCGACGTATATAGACTGATAGATTAAGCTTTCCCAGCGGAGTTCGGGGCGGAGCCCGGACGAAAAACAAATTTGGTGAATTCTAAGCGTTATATAGAACACATCTGCTTGCAAGATAGCGTAAATGTAGTAGAAATGCAAAATAATAATATTCAACTTTTTCCCTAATTTCTCAAAAATCTTCACATTTGCTTTAACGTTTAAATGGTGTAGACTTCCATGATGGCATTATTTATATTGTTTATTGTTACTTACTGCTACACAGGGGTAGCCAGAATTTGGAGTCACAAAAGACGAACTGACCTCCAATGGCCAAAAATTGAAGCCGAAAGCTGAAAGCAGAGGTAGACTTCTTGGGGAAGGGATGGTTGTCGGTGCGCAGTCCCGGAAGCGAGCGTTTTTAAGCATGAAAACCCCCTAAAATGCATATATTGAGTATAAATTTCATTAGTTTTACTTTACAAATTTATAACACACTGCATATGCATGGCAGAAAAGGGCGACTTTTAACATTGTGGGGGCATGGCCTTTTTGCCCCCCCCTAAATCCGCCTATGATGCACAGCCGGAACCTAGTCCGGTCAGTGACATCTAGCCAGTACACGTAAAACATGGCGCCGGAAATGGGTCGACCAGTCTTCGGTTGTATTTTCCTCAGTTTGACAGGACTCTCGCAGCTGCGTTGAGAACACATTGTCTCAAAAACCTCACCCTTTTTGTTTTCGTGATATCTTAGTCAGATTCCGTGCGGTTTTGCTAATATTTGACAAACTTAGTTTAGAAAATGTGAAAGAAAGGCATATACACGAATTATTCACATTTGTGTATGTTTGTACTGTACCTTGTAAAAACTAGCGGCGCATCGAAACGTACATTGAGACGTCGGTCGCTTTTCGTTCGTCTTGTCACTGAACTGTCTTGCAACTTCTTTAACGAGAAATCTGAGCTAATGCTCATGAGAGGCGCGAGAGCTTATAGCAGTTTCTGTTCGCAGGTTGTCTTGGTCTGTGTCATCCATTTTGTCGCAATTCACGCTTCTGCAGGCGAAAATCGCAAAAAATGCTACAAAAACCTTATTGTTGCGGTTCAAGGTCATTTGAAGTCATCGATGTTGATACGACTAACAAATCATTTTACCAGTGCTTGTTATGATGAGCAGCATGTTTGTACCTATCTGCAAGCGTTTTCACGCTAAACAAGCCGATATCGGAAAAATAACCATTTTTGGGTGTACCCCTTTTGAAAATTTTGTGCGCAGGCCTCGTTGAACGTAGGAGATCAGGACAAAAGCTGCTAGAATCTGCATTCAATAATAAAAATATTATACGCAGGTTGTTTTGGTCAATTTCCAATTGTTTCGACGCAATTCACTGTTGAAATATGTGTCACAGCCCGACCAACCAATGACCAATGGGCTAGCCCTGCTTGCTTATCTGTCAATTTGTCAAAAACCAAACCGTGGCAGTTCAGTTCAATCACGTCGCTCTGTACGCGCCTTATACCCCGTTTACACGATGAAGCTAGCTCGACGAGCTGGCTCTAGTTAGCTGAACGAGCCAGCGCGATGTTTGCTTGATCGTGTAAACGGGGTATTAACGGAACAAGTGCGCGCTGCAGTCACGCTGCTGCAGCAACCGCCGCGGGCTGCATGATGCCAGCCATAGTGAATATTGGACGAAATCTCGTTTTCTTTCTCGCACGTACGCGATTGACCTCGTTTGTTGCCCCACATCTCCGCTCCGCTCCGCCAGCTTGGTGCGTGTCCAAGTCGATCCGCTATTCCGACTGGAAGCGGTCGAAGCGCTCAACCCGCCGCCGATAAAAATGCTGTCGCCGATTCACAAATTATCCCGATACATATCGCCATCGAACTTTCAACTGGCTGCTTTTTGGGCCACTCTACGCCTCTTCCTAAAATGTCGTTAAAGTTCGCTCGTAATTTGCTGAGATACACCGTTAGGTGCATGTCAACTTACGTCGTATATTCTAATAAAAAAGAAAGCTAAAAATTGTCAGGTGTTACCAGAAGAATTCTAATGGCCACAACTTTTTTGTCTTAGGCGTTTAAAATTGCGTCAAAATCTGTTCACATTTTCAGACTCGGTTTATGATCGAGCAGGCAAAAATCGACTCACCCCAACCAGAAATATATCCGTCGCTTCGCTTCGACGGATCTAATGAAATTAGAAACATTACCGTATTATTGTAATATTTTAATGAAGGTTTTGCTGTAAGTAGTTTCTGTCAGATTGTTATGTTAAATGCTCTAATTGAATATCTAGAATATTTATAAAATTTAAAGCCGTTCCTTCAGCCTCCCTCCTCCCGAGGCTGTTCGATCCATCGCCCACTTGTCGTGACGTCCTCTCTGTCGATACGATCAGTTATCGTCCATCGATCTAAAAATGAGGCTCTGTGTGTGTCACGTGACCCGGAAATCAAACGGATTCGCGATAAGCCGCCGAATGCCGATCAAATTAATATTCGTTTTCCGGTCGACGTATTCGGCTGCCAAATTTCGCCGAATTTCTGCTAACCGCTAAAGTGCACATCCGCCGTCTTAGTGACGCAAAATGGCGTGACTGATTGTAACAAGTACCGTATATAACAAGGTAAATATTCCGTTCACGTAATAACTAGACGTCCGTCTATCAGTCATTTTTTCCGGTTAGTTTGACGCTTTCTTTCTATAACCATTGCTGGTTCTCAATACTGTAGCACTGTAGACTTCTTTTCCGTGCGATGCACAGAGTTGAAAGCGTTTTATGTGTTATGTGGCTGTTTGTGCGCCTGTTTGCCTGTCTGTTTTAATAGCAAAATATGTTTAAAAGTTGCGAAAGGGTTAATTGTTTTCACACCAAGTCGTACGAATAAACTCTGCCCAAAGGTTATGCTGGCAACAAAACGAAGAAATGGAGCTTGCACATAAGTCTGTAGTGCTGCTAATGCATCTGTAATGGTTGTCAGAAAATAATGTGATGTGATAAATACTTACTGACGCAAAACATCCGCAAGGAATACGGGTTGCCGTTGTCGCATTAGCTTGCTTCCGCAAGATTTCGCAATGCTGTCAACCTACCGCCGAATGGTTTTTTTTTGAAGTCAAAAATAACACATTTCACGGAACAAAACACGCAAAAAGGCGTACACACAAAAACGCATAAAGCAAAAAGACGACGAAGTAAATTTGCATCTCAAGTGTGCAACTTATCGTTAAGAAAAAAAGCTGACAACCTTTAGTTTTTATAATCTTAAAAACTATAGTCGATTAAGTCACGAAAAGCTATGTCCGTCTTTCTACATGCTTTTGCCGTTTTTCCGGTGAAGACGAATAAAGATTAGTTTTTTGTCGTGTGTCCGGTGTTTGCTTTTCATCTCAAGAATTAAGATGGATCAAATGCGTTATAGCGGACGGGCTCAGAGCTCTGTCCGGGGTCGACAAATAGACAAAAGTTTATAAATTTTTTTGCGAAATCTTCAGATTACTGTCATAGTTAGGTGCGGAACAATAGGTTTATAAACATGTTTCAAACGTTTTGCAAAGTTTCGGGTTTTATTATGGATGCAATTACGTCGAAAACATTAGCAATTTGGCATAGGTTTATGTCAATGTTTCATCAAAGTTTTTTTAGTAATTTTGACTAATTATTGCCGCTTATTTGTCCGTTCCCTTGTTTATCTATCTGTAAGATTACTTTTAAATTATCAACGCAATTTGATGATTTTTGCAATGACTAAAGAAAAATCCGACAAAATTTTGTGGTGATCAGGGTTACGATTCGGGTTCAGAAATTTAAAAAAATTATTCGTTGATTGGCAACAATACTCTACTATTATTCAACAAACAGAGCACATGTAAGCTTATGCCAAAGTTTTTTTGTGACAATATCGAATTCTCAACTGAAAAAACTAAAACAGACTTCTCGGCGGAGGTTTACTTTTTCCGAGAGCCTCTAAGCATTTTTCTACTGTTCAAACCAATTCCCCGTTGGTCACACCGTTGCAGTCTCGTCTAAAAGCCGTATAGAGTGGCAGTAAATCCGAATATCGAATAGAATAGCATTAATATCTATTCGCAGTGTGATACCGATGTTTCACTGCATTCCCGTGTGATTCATTTACTGTAAGCCACCCTCCCGGTTGTGTATAGTTTCATCTAATATTGATCAAGTTTCACGTACGATAATCTTTCACTCACTCGCTTGGTCATTGTAAATTTGCAACACAACGATAGCCGGTCGCAAAAAGATTTAACCACACCTTAAATGGGTTGCTACACTACCTAGTAAATTTCAATATTCAAAAGTTGGCCATAGTAAATAGGCCTATCGTAACTCATGAGATTATATGATTATGCTGTAGGCTATAATAGTGTACGTGACTCATTAGAGACATGTTACTGGCTGATAGCAACATTGGCAAGGCGGCGTTTAGTCGAATTACGGGAAAAAACAATTTTGCAAATGCATTATCACCACAAACAAAAAATACAATGCTGCCATCTTAAAAACGCTATGTAAGATTCTAAACTTTTAGTACAAAAATGTAGCATTTTTCTTAGTTTAATTGTTTTTAAATTTAATTCGGTTTTGGTACGTGAATATTTTTTTTGTTGTTGGGCCTCGGCACCTGTTTTCCTTGGTGTCCATTTAAGTTTTAGCATTCTTGCTATATTTTTTTTACTTTTGCTGTAATTTCATGTTACAGCCTACATGCTTTTATGTTAATAATTACTCGAATAAGCAATTGATTTAATTTACTTGACTAAAAGTGCTTAAGAGATTAATGTTTGCGCAGAGCATTTTAAAGAATTTTTCTGGACTCCACAAAAGGTGATAAAATGGGGATTTTTTAACGCAGGTTCAGATGTTGGAAAGCCATTTTGTCGGCATTTGTACAACGTATCTATCTGATTAGTTCATAAAAAGTACATTGAAATTTTATCTTTATCCAACCAAAATTGCAAGCGTTGGAAGTCTACGTTTTTTTTTAAATTTGGCTTTGCATATTTTTCTGTTTGGGCTGCATGTTTTTTTTAATTTTAAACGCACGTTTGCTGTATTTTGTCGTAAACAGAAGGCCTGTACTGGACCAACTACTGGCAGCGCTACAGACATCTGCCGTCTGACAACGACGACACCTACGACGACTACAACGACAACTACTATAACTATGACTACGACTACGATGCGGACGAACAGATCGTCGTGCGACCGAGCTTTCTACAGACCAGACGTAACGTCAGCGTGCATCGCGGAGACACGGCCAGACTCTGCTGTCAAGTGCAGGATCTCGGCTCGAAAACGGTATTTTTATACTTATTTTTTTATTGTATATAACATTATACATTGCAGCAAATAGTAACGTGACGGCTGGGCAACGAAGCGTAAACACTAACAATTATATCCCGTTTACACTATCAAGCTGGCTCGACGAGCTGGCTGTATGATAGCTGAACGAGTAGCTCGATGTTTGCTCGACGTTTGCTCGATGTTTGCTTGATCGTGTAAACGGGGTATTAGCCGGCATTAACAATACGCAGACAGCGACAAGACTGTTGACTTCTGTTAGTGACATAGGTAGATGGACAAATGGACATCTTTAAACGAATGACTGAAATGAAACTAGTAAGATCGCCAAGGAACTAAAACACAAACCGTATGCCATAATTATTAGAGATAGGCCCAGTGTGTAGCTTGTATGTTACTTAGAGGCGAACTCCACTCTGTGGTTTTGATATGCAGCTTGTTGCATGACTTGTAGTGGAGTTCGAGTTTTAAAAAAAGTCTTCAAAAACTGTTAGTAGTGTCACCGACTTTAAAAACCGTATGCCAACATCTGGTACATTCAACGAAGAAAAATTGAATCGATTAGCACCGTGACAGTTATACGAGCTAAGCGAACAATAGAGATCATATTATTTATGCACCCTGTAGATACAAAAACAGAACTAGAAAGCAGTCAGAGCCCGCACACCTCCGCCAAGGTAATGTTGTTCGCTAGGTGGCAGCACCATCTTTGGTTTTGCAGCGGTTTCCCTTATGCCGCATTTAAAGCAGTGGTAACGAAAATTACAAAGTGATCCAGAATCCAGGATTCCTTTCGGATCACCCCCAAAAATTGAATCACTAGTAGTTTGTGCCATGCCCGACATTCCCAGAAAATTTCAGAAAGATCCGTCCGTAACTTTTTGAGGTATTTTGCTAACAGACAGACAAACAAACAAACAAAGTCTGGCAAAAACATTACCTCTTTGGCGGAGGTAATTAAGAAGCCCATTCCAAATAGTTTGCATAAGCGGTACTGCAACACCAAATTAAGTCGCATTTTCCAGCAGATATACGCGCGTGGACTCTGTCAGTTTCTTTCAAAAGCTTTCTGAAGACAATTTCTATTTTATTGACTATTTATAGGCCTACTGTCTTGGCATGCACGTAACTTTGCGCCGTTGTAACTCAAAATTATAGGCCTCGACAGCGCTGAGTCTGTTAGTCTGACTCTATCGCTTGCCCGAATCAGAGTCTTGAGTTTTAGTCCTGACTAAGTCCAACTTACCGGCGGAATCGATTAGCCTACTATATAATCGGACAGTTTTCTTTGATGCGTTTTGCTGCATGGAACACAGAACACGTTGCAGGCTTCCGATCGCCGATAGTCGCAACCGTGTACAGGGTGTTAAAGGTCAGGGGGCATCTTCAGAACGGGCCGGAAAGGCCAATTTCGCGGCATCGACCTCTGGTGCATAAATTTGTCCCCTTGGAGTCTCGCCATCGCAAATCTGTCTGCACCGACCTCTCGGGCACTGGCACATAATCCGGTTGTTTGTTGCAAAATGCGGCGTCGGAGCCTGCGCACGTACTTGATAATGAATGCGCGTCCGCGTGCGAAATAGTTCCTCAGAGACTGGCCGCGGGTGAGAGAGGAGGCAAACGTCGGTTTCAGAGGCACCGCGGCGCGAAACATCTGTGATCCGCTGGTTCTAGAATGCCGGATTCACTAAAAATGAAAAATCCGCGTACCCCACTAGGCAGACATGTTGCCGACTCGACATGAAACTGTGGGCCATATGAAAGTAAACGAGAAATCTGAACTATTGCTTATGAGACTCGCGACATCATCAGTGTAAAGTAATTTGGACTCATTATTGTTCACTCTTGAAATATGCATAATAAGCCTGAAATCGCGAAAAGTTCACTAGAACATTCTATGACCTTTGGATTATGCAGTACGGTCAGCCCAGCGTAGCGACAGCTGGGCTTTTTGTTGTAAATTAGCAGCACTTGATTATTTCGCAAAAATGACGCAATGAAATTGCACCGCCCTGATAAAAGTCGCGGTCATTACCCGTTGACCTTACAACTTACGAAAATGGTGTCGCCAGTTCCTGTTTACTTGATAAGTAAGTAAGTAGTCTGCATTTGTAGCTCGCAATATGTCAAAACAAAAGTTCAAATCGATCAAGCTGGCTCGATGAGCTGGCTCTAGTTAACTGGACGAGCCACCCTGATGTTTGTTCGATGCTTGCTCGATCGTGTAAACGGGGTATAACGTTCATAATTATGTCTGCCCATCCGTTCGTCCATCTCTCTGTCTGACACAACCCTGTGTCGAACCAAGCCCAAGTGAGGTACAAACTTCGAGATTTCACCGTATGATAGCAGACAATTCCTATTTTTTGTAACAAAATCGCTAGATAAGAGGATTCCATTGAACGAAGGCGCCAAAAACAGGTAGGCCCTACCCCTACGAAATCGTTGTTTTACTGCTATTAACTCGTGTAGCGCAAAAACGATTGCAGACTTGCACCAGTTGCTCACGAGCTTTTCGGCGGTATCAAGATCGATGACTTTGAGCGACCTTGAATCCCGAAAAAAATTGCCAACGTACGACTTCCGGTCGCGGAAAGAAAGCGATTTACTAGAGTGACTGCATGCAGTCCCGTACACGGTACAATGACGCTGCTATATCGAACGCTACAATCAACGCTGGATACGATAGGGTAATACGACGCACGTTGGTGATGGCTGCAGGCAGGAACTGTGCATTTAAAATTGCGGCCAAACCGCTGCAGATAAAACGTGACTAGTATTGACAGTTATAGGAACTCGTCATCGTTTTATCTAACGGTACCATCGCCGACCCTCTACGACGTGCTGTTTAGCCACAATACATGCGTTACAAGCAGACGACAGTCAGACAGACAAACAGACAGGCAGACGACATATCGTATTCAAGACTCGACTTAGCGGTTGCCCCAAAACGGATTGCCCCAAATAAAATTAAGTGGATACGTTTTCGCAGTGCTTATGAAAAAGCCGACAAGCATAAAGTTGGGAGACATATTGACTCCCCACCCCCGCAACGTCACTAGTTTGAGTGATATTAAATATGATATCTGTATCGGTAAGGATTCGTTTCAGCGAGAGTTAATTATAGGAAGAAGAATACCCGGCTTACTGCAGCGGCGAGGCCGAGCGAATCCATTTACACAATTACACCGTTGCAATAATAGAAAGATTATACTTCGGCTCGCGGGGGCGGAAATAGTATTGAGTATTCAGTTTCAAGTCACGACTCTCGTTTACGACATCGTCAATTCGTAATCCGTCGGATCGAATTTTCCGCACGCGCCGACCGTCTTCCATTATCGATGATTCGAAAGAATCGGCTGCTGTAAAACGCCTGACAAATTAGCCAATCTTGCCGCCGATTTTACTGCTCATTAAGGCTGGGCTGCTCCGAGTAGTGTTCGAAATCGAAATACCGGTACTCGCTGACTTCTTGACACCGTTTAGTTCTGAGTAATTGTTTTCCTTTCGTGTGAATAGTCCTACTAGGAAACTGCAGCATGTGTGAATATAGTGATGTCACTTTGCTGTTTGCTCCGTAATAGTACACCATTGGCCATAAAAGTTTCGACACTTTTTGCAAACATTGGCAAATAGTAATAATAATAATAAATGTATTACAATAATAAAATACTAATATAAATTATTACTTAAAATGGCAGAAGAATGTAAGAACAAGATATTTTTGTTATGCAAATATTCACTGATTATCATTGTTGGAATACTAAATGCATAAAAATTATGCATACAGCAGTTGTAATAAAAAGTAACCCAAAACATAATAAGAACAACGGGAAATATCAGCAAACACGCGATTTGGACAAACGTGCTGCACATTTCGCACAACGCATTATAAAAAATGTGATATTTTCCTACAAGTTTATTATTTTTTTACCTAGAATAATTCTTCGTGATTTGACACTGTATATTATTGCCTTATTGCCGGAGCTAGCTGTAAGCAGCCAACCCATCTGTTAACGGAAGCCTCTGGCTTTAGTACATAGCTATTAATATTAGTTACCTTGGTTTCGCGCGAAGCCTATAAGCCTAATAATACTGTTAGAAGTATCGACTGATTAAAGGTAGTACACTGTACAATGTACATGATCATAGGTTTTACTTAGGCCTAATGAACAAAATATTGCTATGAGTGAACACATAGCGTTCATTTATAATTAACGGCTGATATATATATCCAGCCAACCACACTTATGGGTGCTAATATGTTTATTTTCACATTAGCTTCTTCGTTCAAGGACGCAAGTAAACAATTGATGATGCACGTGGTATATTTATCATGCAATCGTGCAAATAGGTCGCATTACAGTTCTTGTCGGTCTGTCTGTCTGTCTCTCCGTCTGTCCGTCCATCCGTACGAGACAAAACACGAAAACCGGTTATTGCTCTGCCCTGGGAAACGTTTACAGCCATTTTGTTTTTTGTTCATTTTATTCTATACAGGATGCAGCAAAAAAGTAACCACTAAAGTTTTTCGTCGTTTTTAGCAACCGTTTGAAACTTTAATTTGAAATTTTACAGGATTATTTACTGAAATGTTTGCATTTTACGCTTCTTTTATTTTTAAAAAATCTGTTTCTCTTTGTGTGTGTGCTTGTCTTGTTACAGTTTTAATTGTGTTTGTGGCTGCCCTTGAGGCGAAATAAAGATATCTATTACACCTACAAGATAAGCAAAATATGATTCTGTTGAAAAACGACGAAGTTATAGATTTTCTAACATGACCGCCTACGGATTTTTCAGCATTAAAATGTTCTAGCTAAAATACTATTTAACTTTCAAAAACCGGTTACAGCGAAAAACTTTAGGGGGTTAATTTTTGCTCACCCTGTAGACTATTCCAGGGCTGACGGACAGACGAACAGACGGACGGGCGAGACAAGTAATGTGGCCTATTAGGACGGCCGCATCAAAATATTATAGTAATTAGTATTACATTATCGTTAATACAATCGATACATGAAGAACTACTGTATATCTTTGTTTAAAAGAAAGCATAATTGTACACAATGTAACCTATACTAATTCTGACAGAAACTGCGTAAAAGATTACAACTCGACGTTCTAGCTGCGTATGCTTTCCCCCACTTTTTATCATACTTAACTTTTGACCTCTTGACCTGGTCGCTTCATCTTTGTCGCAAGAAACGCTGACGACAAACATTCGCCTTTCGTAAACTTCGCGGAAACATCGGACGTACGGACGGACGGACGGACGGATGACATGAAAACATAATGCGTCCGGTTTCGCATATACCGCGTTGGCGAGCTGGAGCAATATTTTAGGTGAAATAGTCCATCATTTACAACTTTCTGGAGCCAAAATGGCAACGGCGAACAAGCCGTAGCACGACCTGATTTTTCTCTAGTGACCTTGTTGTGGCTTGGAAGCGTTGGGCTATAGCTGTCAATAAAACGCTGGTGCGACGAACACTATGAATGTAAAAAAGTGAACATAATAAAAGCAACGCTGTGATTGGCTCCCCGAAAAAACCGTATGTTTTATGTATCGTGTTTTAGATAAATCGGTGCTTCTAACTTTCGTGATAAACTTTGGCTAATATGGACCAGTTATTTAGTAATTTTTTTCCAGGCGAATTGCCGATGAGCTAAAAACACTAGTCTTGTCCATGCACTTAACGTTAAATCTGTTGCTGCTCTGCGGTGCGAAATTTAAAAGTTTAGCTGTGCACTAAAATACCTCACTTAGACCTATTTAATACAACGTTGCGAGAATCGTTATGTATACGCTAAATATTCATAATGGATGTCGAATTTGTTAATTGCTCGTTATTGTGAAAGAATGATAAAAAAGTGATAGAAAACCAAGAGAAAAAAGAATATACCTTGCTTATTTTTCGGGAAGGGGAGGGGCAGTCATTCTTCCCTTCATCAGTCTTTTAATCAGAATCTTCGTTTTATGCGATGTCGCTGCAGGTCGTATGGCGACGTGAAGGGTCTGTTCATCCGCTAACTATCGGCTTGTTCATGATGAAGAAGTGAGCTGGTAGTGGAGTGTAGACATAAACAGCTGTGCGACAGTGTGAAACGTGAATGCCTTATAGAACATCGGCTTGTTCACAGTCGAGACAGTGCAGTGTAAGCATGAACAGCAGACTGTGTGAAGTGGAATGTGGACTATATCGGCTTGTTCACGTTCGTCAGTGACTCGCGGGTGTCGGTCAGCCACAACGACAGCAGCGACGCCTGGTGTTTGATGATCGTAAATGTCCACCACGCCGACGACGGCACGTACCAGTGTCAGATCAACAGCAAAGAAGACCAAACCAACTTTTACGACGTTCATCTGCACGTTATTAGTACGTGATATTTTTTAGCTTTTTGACGCGCTACAGCTATGCTGTAAAGCGCCTGTGGCACGGGTTGTCTTCTGCCTGTTTGTCTGTCGTCTGTGACAGATGTATTGTGGCTAAACGGCGCGAGACAGGGCCAAAGTTACTATTGATCACTAATAAAAAAAATCGCGTACGAGCTTTCAGATGAGATGAAAATTATGGACCTTGGATAAACTTAAAGAAAGTGTACAGGCTGTAGCGCGTCTTCCCTAGCGACAGCTGAGCATAGCCTAGTAATTGTTAACTATTGGTCATTTTTGTATAATTGGTTATTTTTGACCACCTCTAGAACCCTACTGAATATCGAGGTCCAGGGGTCAACGCTCCAGGTCCCACGTGATATTTGTATGTTTTTGCGTGCACGATAGGGTACTGCTTAAACCGGTTGATAACTATAGATTCAAGAAACGTCAACCGGTAGAGATTGCGCCACTTTAGTACCGCTCGCGGAAGCGACTGCGGTTACCGGCGGGCAGAACATAGCCTTCAGCAAGGCTTGGCGATCTTAAGTTTTAGTAATAATTGTTACCAGTGCTAAATAAGTCTGCGTCGTATGGTAGGCTTACTTCGTTACTGACTGATATCCTGTTTACACGATGAAGCTGGCTCGACGAGCTAGATCATCCAGCTAACGTGAAGATGGCTAACGAGCTTGATGATTGCTTGATCGTGTAAACGGGGTATGACTGGCTGTTTTTGCAGTGGGTTGGCCGTTGGTTACGGTCCATGTGACGGGTACGGAGACGGTCGTACGAGGGGCACAAATTCAACTGGTCTGCAAGGCTAGTCCGGGTGCTCGCCGGGTAACCGGTCGACCTCGATCCGTACTCTGGGTTAAAGACGGCCGGAGGTTGACATCCGAGGTGAGACCTAAAATTACCCAATGACTAGTGTCCCCCTCTCGTGAATGATGAGCTGTCGGAAAATTGTCGAAAAAAAAATCTTCTTCTCGTCGATAACGTTTCGCCCAAAACTGCGAGACCTATGGCTAAAATGCATGTTGGGAAAATTTGGTGCGAACTTGAAATTCTGAACTTCCATGATCTCTCCTGTTAAAAAATTTGCAGTGTTTGTCATAAAATTGCAACTTTCTGCATAGGCTTCTTTTTAGCCCACGACGTCGCTGCTGTCTATCTATATATGTCATGTAGGCCTATGAGCTTTTGACGCAATAACAAAGGAAAAAATAATTAAAAATTGTGTAAACATTTCACGTTTCCCATTGAGACCCAACCGGCGTGCCAAATTTAAGTCCAGAAGGCCAAAGGACGAGGATTAAGGTTATGTTATTGGATTAGGGCTGCGCAGTGCAGTGTATAGCAAAGCGGACGGTCGCATTATATGTCGACACTCGACCAACGTAATGTTAGTCCGTCCGTCCGTTTGTCTATTAAGTTGATGACATTGTGTTCTGGCCACATAACGTCGAGTTAGGCTACTCCAAAAGCAATTACACCAATAATTAGCTTAGGGCTTTCGCTCTGTCATCTGAGCCCAGCATTGGCGATACATGTACTGGTGCCGAATTTTGGACGAAATGCATAGCCCACAGCGTGATAAGCTGCTTACAGTACTGTATACCAGCCTCATTTTTATGGCTGAAAAGGGAAAAGGCTTACTAGCTAATTGTAACAGTTGATAGCGTCACTAGTGTTTGTCGGGCAGCCTACGTTTTTAGTTTACTCGATATCGTCTCCGTATATAAAGAGATGGGTTCACACGGTGGTAAAATTCAGCCGAAACAAAGTTACGCAACATGTTTGGCGTTCCAGCGCCTGAAATTGTCGTTCAACCATTTGAGGTTTACAGTTGAGTTTTGGACTATGCGAAATATCACAGCTTATTGCAAAAATGGTTTTGTTTTGATGGTCCACGCTGCATTTTTGGCCAAATGACTTTCGAGAAAATTATTACAACTATTGCCATAAAGGTCAGATTCTAAGGCACCAATGGACCAAATTTCATCTCGGCTAGTGCTCAGCCCAAGACTTTGCTGTGAGAGTTTGTAGCACTCTCCCAGGCCTTTTAGCTAAGGGGAGGGGAGGGAGCAAAGGAAAACAAAAGGGAGCGGAAGGAAGGAATAGTAGTAAAATGGACAAAAGGAGAAGGAAAAGGAGGGGAAGGGAGAAAATGTGGAGTCCCGCCGCTTACTTTTATATTTTTTTGTTCTGGAACGTTGTTACATCATTCTATGATCTATGCCTTTAACCTGCGTTTGACGCTGATGCTGTATGCTATGTGTAGGCCAGTGGTCGAATGACGGTGACGGAAAAGGTGGAATCCGGAGAGGTGGTAAGTGTATTGTCGATAGAACACAGTCAGGCGTCCGACTCGGGTGTCTACCAGTGTCGCAGCACATCCGACCGATCTGTCGCTACTCGCCGCGTCAACGTGCTCAACGGTATAACAACATCCGCGCTTCAAAGTTAGCTCGAGGCCTAGAAAAAATTTCATACTTTCGGTTTCCGTTCGTTCGTTAAAAAACCTGGATTTCTGAAATTTTTATTATATTTTCCTATATATTTGTGTATTTTTAAAGAACGTTTTTTAGAGTTTTGCTAAACAAATACTGTTTCGCTTGTAGTCTGTTCTGCTGCAGTAGGCTGGTTTTTATTTTAATTCTTGTACTGTTTAGTGTGTCAACTTGGTTTTATGAGTTGTTGTGCGATATTACGTGACATGTCGATGATATTAAAATAGAAAATTAAAACAAATCTGTCTCTGTGTGTCTTCATTTTTTCGTTGGCTGCAAACTGAAGCACAAACACTTTTAGGCCTTAACTTAAGCTATTAAACGCATGCAATCGTACCTTTTGCAAGCCCAACACTACAGTGTATGTCTGCGTCATCAACGACTTGCTGAGAAAAAAATTGCCCGTGTATAGGCTGAACGTTAGTTTAGGTAACACGACAGAAATTCGGTTTTGTGAGTTCTGTTTTGGTGAATGGTTTTGCAAGATTTTGTTAACATTTGTCGACGGTTTAAAAAAAATTTAAACGCAGTTCGATGGTCGTAAAAGAGGACAGCAAGCTGCCGCGAAGTGGTTTTGCCGCTGCGCAAAAATGGTTGACGGCGACGTTATTTTTCATCGCGATTAATTATTTTGCTCGTTAACGCGTTCGTAGCCTAACCCGTTAAAGGCCAAATTCCATTACGCCGACTTTCACCAAAAAGTCGCAGACTTGTCGCGAGGAAAAACGGTTAAGTCACCGACTTTTCCTGTGTCTTGTCAAGCGGAAAGCCCGCGGCAAAATTGGCGACTTTGTGGCGGACTTTTTCGCTAAGTCGGCGTAGTGGGATTAGGGCTTAACTGGACGGCATAGCTCTAATGGTTGTTAGTAAATACTTAGTGAATCAATTAGCATGTTATGCGTGGTAAATGCTAGTTTTGTGTGTGTTTGTTCGCATGCAATGGTGATCCACGCATCTTCGTCGCATCAGCAGCTTCCTTAGGAAAAAGAGGTGAGACCGACGCGGTAATCTTTACTTACTTATTATTATGAGTTATTGAAACTTATTGGGATAATGGGTGGGACGTTGGACTCGGACTTGCCATAAATAAAGAAAATTGTATAAAAAGTCTGTTTATCATAATGAGGCGTATTGAGTAACACCTCGTTTACACGATCAAGCAAACATCAAGCAAATGTATACAGAAAACGCGTGCACGACGTGTGCTTTAATTGCTCGATGTTTGCTTGATGATTGCTTTGTGTAAGCTGTGCTTTATGCATGCTTCATATTTGCTCGATGTTTGCTTAATGTTTGCTTGATGTTCGCTTGATCGTGTAAACGAAGTATAACGGACGTGAGAACGGACCGAAGAGTACAGTGTTACGTTTATGTTGTTTCACTTAAGCCTATATTTAACGCCACTTTCGTATTCACATTAACCATTGAACGTATATAGGTCTAACAAAATATGTTTTAGAATGCTGAACAATTAAAGGAACACCAAAAAACGTTTTAATAATAATACAAAATAACAAAAAAAACAGTAAAATAAAAACTTTGCGCTATAATGGCGTCGATCGACCGACACACACACGGATAGACAGACGACCGAGCAGATAACACAATCATGAGCACGTGAAACTCTAATGCATAAAAGAACTTATATAAATGTTGAAACACACAAAAAGTACAATGGCTTGAAAAGACGATGATCAGTCATGGGCAAGCAGGGTGAACTCATTGGTCATTGGTTGACGCGTACGTGAGCGTAGTCACGAAGACCACCGATGCCGTAATACGTACGTACTGTAATGCATGACTGCTTGCCCATTGGTCAGTTCGTCAAAAACTAAGCCGTGTCAGTTCAGTTCAGTTACGTCGATCTGTACGCGCCTTTAACTGTGGCTTTTTGCTGTCGACAGGAACCGGTCAAATCTTGAGTTTAACTAGCGGCGGTGCAGTTCACAGTCGCCAAAAATATCTTCTAACATCCACGCTATCGTCGATATGTTTCCAAGTTCTCGTCTCGGCCATCAGATGGTGGCAACATTACTGCGGTCGCCGCCGAGGATTTTTTACTAACTAGTTCGTCAGATGGCACCACTCAGTAGTTCGATCGTTTTTTAATGAAAACGACGGACGGACTTAGGCCGAGGTTTCGTGTAAAACACGAAACATTTTGCGAATCTTTTAAAATTACGCAGCCGTCCTAATAGGCCCTCTTCGTCTCTCTGTTGCGTAAGGAAAACAAACAAGAAGCCTAGCTGTCGCTAGGATAGCCGACCGTACTGGTTGTCAGTGATCTTTAATGTTATCCAAGGTCGATGATTTTCATTTCGTCTGAAAGGGCGTATGCCACTTCCACTTCCTATTAGTGATTTACAGTAAACCTAACCTTGGCCGTATCTCTCACTGTTTCCGAGATATGGCCAGTTTTTCTTGAAAAACACGCATTTTTCCTACCCCCGTTCATTCAGCCCCCAATGTGAAAACGTTTCCCTGCACTGGATCACTGAAATTTTGCATGCCTGCGTATAAGACACGTGGCTAATTATTCGTGTGAGAAATTTCCCTTAAAACATAACGCTTAGCCACACTACATTCGTTACAAACGGACAGACAGACGACAGACAGACGGACGACAACCATGCCAAAAGCTCGAGCGTTACTTAAGTACGGTCGGCTGAAATGGCGTGAACGTTCTCCAAGACAGGAGTAAGTAAGTAACTGATGTGCCAGTTTGTAGTTTCTACGTTCGAAAATAAGGTCACCAAACGTAAAATTTTTCAAGAAAATGACGCAAATATTACAGCATAGCCTACTAGCCACTATAGCGCACTGGGCAGGTACACTGGTGTGCCGAGGCCGCTATAGACGGACGGCCGCATAGATGTCGGCACATGGCGTGGTAACGTTATTTACTTGTTTTACACGTAACCGTGTCTAACGTTATTTTGTTTCATATACTTGCAAATGTGTGATGCGTAGGTAATGTATTTAATGTACTATAGGCCCTAATTGTCTATGGCAGCTGTAATATAAACGGCTCACATTGGGGCAATTTGTGGACTAAATCTACAAAATTTGCGTGTCATGCTTCCATAATTTGAAGTGCTAAATTATATTGCCATACGTACATGTATTTCTTGAGAGTTAGGAAGACGCGATTGCAAAATCATTAAAGTTGAAGATTTTGGTATAATGGGGTCCGAGAATGTTGCGAAGTAGATGGAAGGGTATAATAATTATGTAGAAATAAAACAAAAAAATAACTTGTGATAGTTTTATTAAAGTACGTGACCAACGTGCGTAGATATAAACAACAGTTTATACATCTACAAAATATAGAGATAAAAGAGCAGTAACGGCAAATAAAATTGTGCAATGCTCTATAAGGGAAATTATGAGCCTATAGATTATTTGTTTAAAACTATTAGACTAGTCAACAAACGAACTTTAAATATCACGTATAGGCCTACTCGCAGTGAGGTAAGATATAATCAGACTGTAAAATGGTTTGTTTAAGAACCTTAATTTTGAATAAAATGTGCCCTTAGCCACCAGTCTATTACCGCACTTATTTAATTTACTTGAATGATCAATATTACGCGTGTGATTATAGTTGAACGGATGTCGTTTGTAAATATGATTAATTACAAATAACAATGTTCGCTGACTTGTTTTTGTTTTCTCAAAGCTCCGCCGTTCTAAAAACGAAACGCCGGCCCTTTTTAAAGCGACATTTCGTAGCCTCGTAAGTACTGTGGTCAAGCAGTTTCACTAACTGGGAAAAATCAGTGATGGTTAATGGCAAACTAAGCTTACTCATTGTTAGGCTGTGTAATTTGCAGTCGGCGCTTGAGCCCCCTAATGCGCCTGACCCTGCCGGCCGGCGCAGTCAACGGACACTAACGAGATTGTAACGTGTTTCTTTAGAAGACTTCTGACTGTATAAGCACAGCTATGAGGGCCGTGTTTTAGAGGAGGGGAGGTTAGCTGGTTCAACCCCCCACCCCGAAATGTTGGGAATTTAAAACGTTGATGTGACAATTCTTCGCACAAAAATTCAATTTTTTATGCTCGCTTCGCTTGCAATTATTCGTATCTCCACTGTTAAATTTGTTCCGCCACCCTTGTTTGCCTTTATTGTTTAAATTGCATGGATTAAATTTGGTCACTTGATTCTGAAGAAAATAATTAAAATTGTTGCCAGCAGATGCCATATTTTAAAGCTAAATGCACCAAATTCGATTTCGGCTGGGGCTCCGCTAGCGGAGCGCACAGCGCTTCCCCGTACTCCTTAGCTGAATTTGAGGGGTCCTTCTTCTTACGGAAAAAAGGGGAAGACAGGTAAAAGGGGGAGGGAAGGAAATAAAAGGGAAAGGGAAAAGGAAATGGGAAAGGGGAGAAAAAGGGGAAGGAGGAAGGAAGGGGAAAGAGAGGAAATGGTCAAACCCCATTCCCTCCTGAACAAAAATTCTGGCTACGGCCTTGATCGCTATAGCAAGTATACCGACGTATACAAGAAACCCAGCTGTCGTTAAGGTAACCCGACCATACCGCCAGTGCCCGAAGACCAGCAAATGTAACACAAAACAGCTACACAGGTGCGCAGAAATGCGAAATTGATACGCAAATATACAAAACACGAAAAATACAAAATTAACGCAAAACACGAAATTAATAAGCAGAATGGTGGTCCAACCGTGACAAATAGTAACCTTGGCTCTATCTCTCACCAGTTTCAAGATACGGCCACTTATATATTAAAACTTTTCATTGAAAATTGCAACCAAACCGCTGCAGATAAAGACATGGTTACTATTAACAGCCTATAAAAAGTCACCAGCGCCCTATCCGCTGGTACATTTGCCGATCCTTACGACTTACCATTTAGCCACGGTACAGCACGTTTAGCATACTAAAGTGCGTTATGACTCTTCAAGGTCATACAAGGTCGATAATTTTTTTTATGTCATTTGAAAGCATTTATGCGACTTCTAATTAGTGATCAATAGCAATCTATGCTTTATCTCGCACTGCTTAGCCACAATAAGCCTACATCCGTGACAGACGGACGGAGAGACGGACGACAACCACATCTTAAGCTTGACCGTTACCTAAGTACGGTTGGCTAAAAACGATAGGCCCTAATTGGCCTCTAGTTAGCTTAGTACAATTCGGTCCACATGCAGTCTCAAAAAAAACATGCCAATGGAAAACAGTATTTCTATCAAGACAATAAGCATACGAGAAATGCACAGCATTGAAACCAATAGCCCAGCATAACAGAATACACGGATATAACAAGGCAGTGATTACTTTGATAACATCAACGAAATTTACTGATAGTCACTTTCTGCAGCAATTGATGCAAGCATTTTATTCTTGGTACAAAACTGGATGAAACAGCACCGGACATCTTGTGTTAAAAAGTTAAAAAAGTAGGCGAGACATGAAATTGCAATTTCACGACAGATTTTCGACAGACAGCTGAACATTTTTCGACGGAAAAGATCACGGGTGCTCGAAATTTTCATTTTGTTTATAAACGTCACGAAAATGGGGGTTTACAGCCCTCAAATTTTGCATCCATTGAAGAACATTTCGGACAATTTTTTCGACAATTTTCCGACAGCCCAAAATTTAGACCCCCTCTGCCCCTTCTACGACGCCATTGGAAACAGTTTACTAGCACACATGTCTCAATATACATCTTTGTTCATCACGAATAATAGTACAAACAGACAAATACAACTTAACTACACTTATCCAATAGCCATCAGAAAATACTTACACTGGCAGTGGCTAAATATATTGACGAACGAGTTGTTAGAAATCGCGATTTTCTGATTAATGAAAACCTTATGAAGTTAGCAATAAAACTGCTGAACAAAAACGTACATTTTCTTGTACCAGTTACCATTTCTGGGTTAAGTTGAAACGAGGCTGCCAAGCTTTACTCGAGACTAAGTACTGTCCGCGGATAGCGCTATAATCGAGCCAGCTTCATAGTTTAAACGGGGTAATTCTGACTGTGTCAAAGTGCATTCATGAGAACGCTTAGCTAAGTAAACTATAAAATTTTGAAATGAAAAGCATTGTTTTCCTGCAATACAACATTTCCTGCAAAGTTGTCACTGTTATTTCCAATCAAAAAAATTAATAAATAATTACTAACAAATTAGGGTCTAGTCTTTGATTTCGTAAAGTTAAGTATGAATTTTTTTCATTTGTTAACAGCTCTGGACATAATTATTCCAAGTAACAATTCAGTTATTATTGTAAATTTCGTGATAACTGCAATTAACCTTTTTATCCTTTAGTAGGATAATGAAAAGTATCATATATTTTGTTGGTTGTTGTTTATCGCTGCGAGCGGTACAAAACTGCGTGTACATGCACTAAGAGGTTGATGACGTCACTGATGGGTCTGGTCGCAAACGCGTGACGTCTACAACTGAATAACAGCAACATCGCCGTAACTCTTACCTACAAACAGGCGTCGTGTTGTCTGATGGAAATACAGTCGGAATGGATCTGACACCCCCTCACTGAACTCACGTACAAACTCTAACGTCGGACTTAACAACACAACTCTGTTATTCCAATGATCAGCTACAAATATGAACTGTGAGTCTTCATCTACAGCCAAGCGGCGCGGGTTCTTCAACTGTCCTACGCCAGAGCCGCGCTGACCGCCGTAAATATGTGTTACTCTACCTTCAGCGTCGACCATACACACTCGCTGAAGTGTGTCCCAAAGACCATGACAGACGAGGTACTGACCAGTGGTCAGTTGTATGGCGTGATGCAGAAACTTAATGTCTGACTGCAGTGTTATTTTCCGTACAAGCTGACCACTGTCAGCACTCAACTCTATCAGTTTACCAGGCTTACCACCTTCCGAACATGCAACGAGTAGATTACAAGTGCCGGGTGTTACTGACAGACCGCGGGGTTCGCCAGGTACTGGCCACTCACTTACAGCACTGCTACTCAAGTCATATCTGTGTATACAATAGTCATGATGGTTAGACGCATAAAGACATTTTTGTCGTACGCATGACGTCATGTCATTGCCAGCATGTTTCTTTAGTCCAGGCAGCTGGATGTGACGCAGTAGTCGGTAGTTGCTGAGGGAGTAGACGGCGACTTGGTTGTATCCTCGGTCCAGCAGCGCAAACAGCTCGTCGTCGACTGACGCCGCACCCAATACCCAGTCATCAGTCGAGATCGTCTCTATCACACGTCTAGCTGTACACACAAAAACACATATGTACCGCGTCAGCTGTTGATTTGTAAAAAATATGAAAATATTAACCGTAAAAATTTTTAAAATTGCATTAAAATTTAAATCTGGTATTTATGATGGGCAAATGCGCAGTAAACATACGTACCGCGTCATCTGCGGCTGATTTGTACAAAAAGTTAACAAAATAATTAGCTCGCACGAAAACACAATCAACAAAAATATGCTCCGCTACGTTTGCAAAAGAAACTTCTTCGGTGACCAACACGACCGTGAGACACAAAAAAAAACAGTTGCGGCTTTGAAATTTCAAGAATAAACTGTAGACCTAAATTTTTATGTTCACAAACAGGGTGCGCCAAAAAATTTTACCCCCTTTCCGATAATTTTTCCGAAACGGCTGAGAATTTTTAAACAAAATTTTACATGCTTATCCATTCAGATTTACGCTAACCTGCAAAATTTTATTCAATCTACAATTTTGACAAAGTTATGCCGTATTAAGCACGACCACCCACTGAATTTTTACTGTACGGACTGTGACTGGTCGTCCACTGCCAGGCTGACGATGCACTGCAGAACCATAATTCCAATCAGTAAATGTGTCCATGACGATGACGTCATAGTGATGTCATTTGCTCAAAATTGGTGCAACGTAAGTAAGTAAATTAAAAAGTTAAAATTCTGGTGAAATGTAAAAATTCGGTTGGTGGTATCGCTTAATACGGCATAGGGGGTAAAATTTTTTGGCGCACCCTGTAGGTGAGACAAATTCACTCCAATAACAGTAATAGTTTTTAGCTCAAAGATTTTTCATTTAGCTTGCATTTGTTAACAGCTTTGACAGCGACTAAAATAAGATAAAACTTGCCGGGCTTTATAATAATAAAAGACTAAATTTTTTTTGCTCAAGTAGTTGTGTCAAATTCAACCCACAAGTGGTAATAATTTTGGCACACAGATTCTTCATTTAACTTACGCTTGTTGACAGTTAAAAAAAGCAACTAGGCCTACAGGATGGTCCAATAATAGTAAGCCATTGCATTTTGTCCATGTCTTTGCTAAATATTGACCAATTTTCACCATTTTTTTCACCAGTAGATTCTGTAAGAAATCTGCTACTCAATTGCGTGCACACTACACTTGCTTTGTCGTTACACTACCTTGTAAAACATAAATATAAAAAAACTAAAAATATGTACAGATCGGCAGCGGGGATAATAGTAATTTTGAAATATTTAAGTAAAATGTTAAATATGAATTATAGCAAGTGCCAAAAATGTTTGGATATAGCTACATAATAAGTTTTCATCTTTCAGCAAAATAGTGCACAGCTTGTAGGGTCGCACGATCGAAATACAATGCTCATGCAGTTAAATTAGCAAAATTGCACCGCCAACCAGCATTAATTTACATTAAAGTTTTATGCAAAAAAACGGTTAAAATTATTCAAAAAGATGCTCAATATGTTCTCCATTGTTTTTACACTTACTACAACTCATATTAAAATTTTAGTCAAATAGTTAAAACAACTACCATTAGACCTTTTGCAGATCTGTATAAATTCTTGGTTTTGGTTAAAGTAGGGACACAATAGGTGTGGTGTGCATGCCACTGAGTAGCAAATTTCGTACAGAGTTTACTGCTAAAAATTATGAAAATTGGTCAATATTTAATGAAGATGTGGTCAAAGTGCAATAGCTTACTTTTTTAGCCACTCTGTAAATTAAAGTTAAGCTTGCCAGAGCTGAGATATGACTGGCGAAAGGTTTCGACGTCGTCGCGCTGTTGTTGCCTCTGCTGGGAC